>Ga0268261_10004650_pt1 | contig 10306 bp, 2 predicted proteins | sample TergutNc150P1_FD_190353 | JGI IMG/M metagenome (GOLD analysis project Ga0268261, IMG submission 190353) | Nasutitermes corniger P1 segment gut microbial community from laboratory colony in Florida, USA - Nc150 P1 (SPAdes) (version 2) | ecosystem: Host-associated > Arthropoda: Insects > Digestive...
GTAACCGGCCAGACCACGACCAACAACGCTCCAGCCGCTGCTCTCCAACGGTAAAACCAGAGGCTCCTAGTGCAGTCGTGTGCCCCTGATGATGGGCGGGGAGACGCCCGAAACGTGTTGAGCCACATATAAACGTCAAGTAATAAACTTGTGAAACTGTTACATCTTGTTGGTTGAATCATTTGAATCATTTGAAACAACACTCTTTATGTTAAAACAAATACAATGTCAGAATTTTAATGTGCACAGAGCTACGCCCTCTTTAACGTAACATACAAGAAAAATGCCCCTCAGGCAATAATACTCTGCTGCATAATGAAAGTCGTGACTACACCATTCACTGGATACTCCATTTTTGGTACAACACAACATTCATCATCTAAGAATGCAATTTTAAACATCCCAATACTACAGAATTGGCAGCTGTATTTTAATTCACAGAAAACAATATATCATATAAAAACAGGGGATTTTAAGTCTCCCTAGTTGTACTGGGCTGGCAGCCATATTTTAACTTAACAGTAACTGCATCAGTAATAAAAAAAAAAGCACAACACTCAGCCAGCAAAGATTCAGTGCCACACACTAGGTAATAAAGTGAGCAGAAACAATGGACACTGGAAGATGAATGTAACTTTGGCATCTGTGCTAGCACTATGACCCACTAATAAACATTACAACCAGCCAGCAGATTTCTCACAGGACGCACAGACAGGAGTGCACGTACTGCTGTCCAAGACTGGAGGTTCTTGTGAGAGGAGCTATGAGGAGTATTGTCTTCTGGGAACTAATGCCGCATAGCCTGACAGAAATTTACTGACATTACTAAGAAATGTCAATGAATTTCCACCACAATGCATAGTGTCATACCCCCAAAGACGGCACTCTTCATGTACTTATAGTCAGCATAAATATGTGTATTTTGTATAATGCAAGCTGTACATTTTGATATGGGGGGGGGGGAGTCCATCCCATTAGTTCAAACAATAACAAACCACAGTCTTTACATCATTAGAATGAAAATGCTATCCCCCATAATGCACCCCTCGGCCAGCCAAAAATTAAACAGTCCAAGGAGAATGACATCTGAACTGCCTGCAGGATAAGAAAGAAAGTCAGTCAGCCAGCAGAATACAGTATTCTGCTGGCTCCAGTACATGACACAGCATAAGCACCTGATCCTTTTCAGATTAAGATATGCACTAGAGACTTGAACAAACAGTCCCACAAACTAGAAGTTTCCGCTACCAACCACAACAAAAATAACTTTTATACATCATATTTGCAATGTAAGAAATGTTTAATCACATCTTAACCATAAGATTTTCAGAAACTGCACAAGTTGTACTTCTTATACATAACTGACATCAACAATGGAGCCTCATACAGACTGTGGAACCTTGTAAATAATATCTTACCACTGTGCTCCCTGAAAATGGTACACTTGTACCGAAACACGCTGAAGGTATGTCTTTAACATCCACACATATTTAATCCTGTGCAATTGTTTGGTACAATAAATTGAATATACTGATCTACTAATCCTAAGTATACTTAGAAATTACAGTAACACATAGTTTGAGAGTGAAAATGGGTATATCAAGTCTTACTGTAAAACGAGTTCATCTACACCAAAAGTTTATGAAACACTACTTTAGAAGAAATAATACAAACACCACTACTTGGTCATGAACAGTACCGTAATGATATACATACATATGCACACACACACCAACTGTAACAAGCAAAAGCTAGACTTACATCTCTGTATTTCTCGGTGCCATTCAGAACTTTCTTTGCAATAAATTTCTTAAGATGAGTTATAGTTGCCTGGGCAGAACAGCGTATGAATCTTCGTTTCAAAGTCTTCATGTTTGTGCTCATGCATTCCAAACAGACATTAACCTGGAAGGTGAATACACAATGTTTATGAATTTCACTTAACAGTGACATGAACTTCACTAACCCAGCCAGTTGGTGTACACAGCAACGTCAATGATTTGTATTTGTAACATATGAACTAGACAGGACACCAGCTATCCTGGTTTGCCTCATTCCCTCCAGGTGAATACTGGAACAGCACCTTGAAATAGGCCATCACGATCACTTACTTCCATATCCTTTCCAATTGATCATTCATTCATCACAATACTATTTACATTTCATAGCCTGAGCTGCGGTGAGGATTATTATATAAACAAGGTACCCTTCAGCCACTAAGTTTCGCTTGTTTATTCATTATATATTTATTCATTTATCCATTCATTCATTCTTGGTTTACTTAAGTTTTGAATTTACATGATTATGTAGCACTTTGTGATGGCACAATTACAGAATAATATATGGGAAAGGATACAATGCACAGAGTCTTGGCCTACTATGAGACACTATTCTGATAACTGCCCATAGGGATTGAGGAAAACCAAAACACCTGTCTCCAGGTTGAGATCTGAAGCTAGGGTAAAAGCGAAGACACATGTTCTGAACTAATACAATCAAGGAACACCTAGTTTGAATTCCAGGTGAGTCAAAACCACATCAACTAACATAATGTAATTACTGACCTGCTCATCCTGGCGGTGATAGTCAGACTCTGCATGCTGATCTGGAGTTGACTTCTCCTCTTCTAACTCTCCAGCATTTGGTGGAATGTCTTTAGGGCATGGTAAACCTCTTATACGATAGAACTCTCGTTCACGTTTGATCTCATCTACACACAATAAATACCCTACTCTGCCTTACTCTGTTAGACGTATCTTCCTTTCTTTACTCTCCAACTCACGTAACAAATAAAAACAATGTACAAGGGTGAATCGAAAAGTAAAGGCAATTTTTAAATCACGCGGTAACCGGGAGAGAGAGGAGCTAGCGCATTGCGCAGTATTGACAATGCCTGTTGAAGAGTTCAGCCATTTGCAGTACAGCGCTCTGCCTTCAGTCGAGTGGCAGTAATGAGGGCGAAAACATGAACGCACCTTTGCAAGATTGCTCCATTGAAGAACAACATGGCATAGTGCGGTTTCTTTGGGCAGAAGGAGTGAAACCTGTGGAAATTCACCGTCATATGTTGGCTCAGTATGGACAGAGCACCATGAGTCAACGAAAGGTTTATGAGTGGGTGGAAAGGTTTAAATCGGGTCGAACACGCGTTACTGATGAAGGTCGTTCTGGTCAGCCATCAACATCGCGCACACAAGACCACATCGACAGGACAGATGCCATGATTAGAGAAGACAGATGGATAACGGTGTCTGAAGTGGCTGCACATTTGGATATCAGCTATGGATCTGCATATGCCATACTGCATGATGATCTGGGATACAGGAAAGTCTGTGCGCAGTGGGTTCCCAAGGAGCTTACTGTTGTGCGCAAGCAACAGCGTGTGGAGACTGTGACCCAGCTCGTTAGACAGTATGAAGAAGATCTGAGTATCCTGGAAAGAATTGTCACCGGCAACGAGACATGGGTGCATCACTATGATCTGGAGAACAAAAGACAAAGCATGGAATGGAGGCATCCCTCCTCTCCAGCACAGAAGAAATTCAAAAGACAGCCTTCCACCAAGAAAGTCATGTTAACGTTCTTTTGGGACATGCATGGACCTATTCTGGTGCATTTCCAAGTGCATGGGCAAACAGTGAACAGTGCTAATTACTGTGCAATGTTGCGAAGTGAACTTAAACCTGCAATTTGCAAGAAAAGAAGAGGAATTCTGTCCAAAAAAGTCTTACTGCATCATGACAATGCATGTCCTCATACAGCAGCAGCGACAGTAGAGACAGTGCAACAACTGGACTTCAAACTTCTTCAACATCCTCCTTACAGCCCGGATTTGGCGTCACGCGATGATCACATCTTCGGTCCTCTGAAGGAGGCGTTGCGCGGTCGCAGATTCACTTCCAATGAGGAAGTAGAGGAAGTGGTGCACACCTGGCTTCAAGAGCAGCCGAAAAGCTTCTTCTCAGCAGGAATACAGAAACTAGTTGAATGATATAACAAATGCATTGCGTTGCAAGGGGACTATGTAGAAAAATGATACGTAAAATTGCTCACAGTTACTTCTGTTACAGCCGTTAAATGAATTTTGCCTTTACTTTTTGATTCTCCCTCGTATCTACCTATGTAAAAGTAGCCCCCATGTTCATTATACAAATAGCTCAGTCTAATGGATGGAAACAGATCCATTTTCCAAAATGATGTGTTTAATTACTTTGTCTTAATTTCTGGAACAATATGCTGGATGAATACCACAATCTAAGTAGTTCTAAACACAATATACCATCATCAGCACTCTACAGCATTGAACTAGTTATACTGTACAACTTTTTATTGGTGGTGCTGACTGCTTGCTAGCAAACAGTCAGCATAACCTGTATGACATATACCTATTGCTGTGTGTACACTGCTAGACTCCTGACGTTGGACAGAGAAACTGTCTGAAACATGTAGAGGTCTATTCCAAAAATAAATTTGAGAAACTAGTGCATCTCATTGGTTTCATTATAGGAATAGTGTTGCTTCTCTTCAACACTGTACCTACTGACCCACATCTCAGTACCTTTCATAATTAGTTCATTCAAGTGCTCATCCACTTCAGTTTGTTGAAAAGTTTGCCCAAGTGTTCCGTCGGTTCTTGTTTTCTTAAATGGTGCATGGAATGATGATGAAGAGATATGCCACACATCCACATTTTAGTCAGCAATGTGCAACATTAACCTACAGATATGTTACATCTTTTGCCATTCCTTACACTGTCAATCAATGATCTGCACACTGCAAGGCAATTAAAGCATAATTTTTTCTTCAGTTAACCATGTGGACGGGTGGCCGGAATGACCGACCAAGTGTCTTCACATAATTCTCGGCCACCTTGAAAATGCCTGTACCATTCAAACTCTGTTGATCACGTTAATGCCCCATTGCCAAATGCCACTATCAACAGACTGTTAAGTTTCCTTAGCAATTTCTCCTGCTTTGTAACAAATTTCGCACAAATGTGCTACTCATCAACATTTTTTATAAAAATTGCCAATTCACACCTTTCCTTCAATGAAATAATTGTATGGACTATTCCAATAAGATTCAGTCTCCTAAACCACATCCAATCATTACACAGCCATCAGAAGTTTTTAGAGTGAGGTTTTCTGCACAGTTCGAGAAGTTTTTGAACAGACATCACATATACGGAGTCAACCTGGATAGAAGAATGCTGGATAGAATTTTGTTCACAACAATGAATCAATGATTTTGGGTTAAACACTACCAAGAAGCATCCCACAGTGTGATGTTCCAAATGCCACACATTCCAAACCAGAAATTTCAAATTATAGCCTTGCTTATGCAGCCCTCATTTAAAGTCCATTCTTTTGCATATCACACAGGGCTGTCACCAACGGAATAATTGATTAAGTTTATGGACATCAGAATATGCTGTTTTATGTCATGCTTGATCCAGTTCTACTGGAATTTGATAAATATCTGGAGATTTAAATTTTGTCAACATTTCAATGCCCATCTCAACCTCAAAGGCTAAAGATTGGTTGTACATATGTCAGTCTGACTAACATAATTGAAATCCAGAGGTCCATAAATTTTCTAAAAATCTAGGAGCCACCTTAAAATTCTAGGTGCCAGAAGGATGACATCAAGCATATTTCATACTGAGGACTCATAAAAATTAGGTGCCACAAAACACAATACAGACACTTGCGAACCTGGTGTGCAAGACTTCTGCATCCCTGTATTAACCACATGTAAATGTAAAGGTAAAGCAATCCCATTACAGACCTGGACAGGCCTTGAGGGTTCCAGGAGGTTGAGGCTCCCAGATTTCAAGACAATCAGCACACGATGGTGGTAAGGTTGTCAGCTCTACGCACCGGCCGCCTTTACCCCCAGGAAATATTCCTGGTACTCATTTCTGTTAGAGGCTTAGTCAACCCCAGGGTCATAGTGCGACTGGAAGGATTATGTCAATGAAAAATTCCAATGACATCATCGGGAATCGAACCCGCGACCTTCCGACTTGTAGCACAGTGCCTCAACCAACTGCACTACCATGTGCCCCATTAACCACATGTGCATTCAATAAATGAATAAGAAGTTCTTCTACCTGTTGGAAATACTATGGAAAACTACGAACAGATCACCCTTATCATACTTTAGGAAATTAGTTCTAGGCTGGTAACCCTTCTTAAATTCATTAATGCCTCTACAGAAGCCTCTAATATTCCTGTTGTTACCATCTGTTCCAAGCTCATTAATTTGTGGGACTTCATCTGAATGAAGTGTGATACTTAAAAAAGAAAACTGTGTGAGTGATGATGCAGCTGTTAATTAATGTGGTAACTTACTATCTTGCAGATTAGGTACGAGTTTATATACAATATCCTGCATTGTGCGGTCAAAGCTGATATACTGGAGCGGGTGTGACTGATGTATCACAATTTGACAGGTGGGGCATGTGTTGTTCTCCTCGAGGTGTTTTACCAAACAACTCTTACAGACTGAAACACAACATAAACAGAACAGTATAAGAATGAGTCCAACATCTTTAACCTATTAAAGAAAATTATGACTAGTTACTTTATGGTGTCACATCCCAGAAGACAGTAATTTCAAATTTGTTTATTCATGCTGACTATACACAACACAAATTTCACATCCCTCATCATGTAACATGGCAATGTTGGAGAAATATTATGTTATTCTAAATATAAACACAAATGTTCATGACAATTTCACTATTAACTACATTAATACACTATGCACAAAGAACTGTCACCATATTGTAAATGCACTCCCAAATGAAGAAAAGCATGCTTATGGTAGATGTTAGATTCCAATTAATTAGACAACTCTATGTTCCTTACCATATTAATAGCAGCCCACCACCAGACTCTGTTCTGAAGCACATGAATCAATTCTGCAACTTCCCACTGCACTTAAGATCCATTTGAACATTATATGGACATTTACAAATTTGAGGTGAATGAAGAGAACAAATAATAATCAGGAGATTTAGCTAAGGTGACTCCAGAAGGCGAGTACACACTCCAGGTAAGAAGTTCTCCAAAGTCGTGCAAAATGACATAAAAATGATCCGTATAATACAGTACTTACATGTGTGGAGGCACTCCGTAACTGTAGTAGCATCTATCAAGTAGCCTCGGCAGATTTTACACGTAATGTGACTATTCAGTGTCTTCAGTTTGATCCTCCTCTCCATTGTCATGGCTGTCATAAAATAAGGAGAATACGCTGAGTTTATGTTATGTACAATCTGTGCGCTTATAAATCCATTCATAACATAATATACTCGGTGTACTCTACCTCTAACAAACAAGAAAAAACCATCAGAATGCTGATGAGGCAATGCCAATCAGCACACTGGAGAGGGTGTAAGATCGCTTAATAAGCAAGTCTATGTTTCTCCTGTGTCACTCAAATGATTTTATCCCTGCAAGCAACTTCAGCAGAGTTTTTTCCAATGACCATACACGTTTCCACTTTCATTGACAATGTTCTGCCAACGAAAACCCACGAGTCAAACTCACGTCACTAGTATTCGAGACCAGGTTATTCTTCAAAAGAAACGTTCTTCATAGTGTGTAAATTTTTCACACATACACATCACATATACACTGGTGTAAATTCCACGGCTGACCGCATACATTGTCTGCTGGCTTGTCGCTACATTACACGATGTAACTAAATCACATAACTCATCACCACAGCACAAACATTTCTCAGACAACCGTGCTGACAACAAAAAAGCTACACGCACGCTATCTGGACAGTACTACCGCAAAACAAATGAATACTCACAGTGTGACAGCGTTACAGATTATTTAAATTTATTAGTTTTATACATTTGTATTCCTGACGTCACATACAATCCAAACATATATCACGGTCCACCTATTTTTCTGACAGCTAAAAGAAACAAACATCTCTTCCATCACGGATAATCTATGTACTCAACCGCATTGCTCTCTCAAGAAAATCTATCGGCAGATGGCGCAACTGCATGCACGTGCCTTTTCCTAAGGTTTCAGGTTCTCATGGCGGAGAATATGAAGATGCGTGTTTTCAGGCATACGCCCAGGATACGAATAAAATCTGCGATTTTCTGAGATGGATGAGTGGGTGGGTAGGTAGGTAGGTAGGTAGGTAGGCGGGTGGGTGGGTGGGTGGCTGGGTAGATAGATAGATATATGAATATATAGACAGACATATATTAATATAGATAGATATGTATATTAAATAGGCAGGTGAAATAGATATGTCAGTTAGATAGGTTAGGTAAAGACAAGCTTCTACAGACAGATTTAAAACTTTCTCTGAAGGAAATTTATTTCAGAAACTAATTTATGGAAATAGTTCATTTCATAGGACCTTGTTCTTCGATCAGATTAGTTTAAGATATGTCGTGTGTACATCGTTTCATACGCGATGTGTCTAATCCTGATCAACAGAATATAATGGCATTTAGTGCTAGAGGTCTGTACTCTAAGTCATGTGGCCAATTGTACAGTGCTGCCACTTTCAGGCAGTGTCAGTTCGTGACAGTTGATGTTCCCACGACGCACTCTGGTGTACGTATAGTGTATGCGTAACTAAGAAACATGAAAACCTGTCAGGATACCCGCGTAATGTTAACAATTAATTACTTGTACTTCATAAACTGCATTATTAACTATGTTGTATTTTAAATACAATAATAATAATAATATGCCTTGGGCCCGTAATTTGTCTAGTAAAGGTAAAGGGCACCCCATGGCTTGCCTGTGCAGGCACAAATGGGAGGCAGTTGCATAGCTCCAACTTATTCGCAACTTCGGCGTTAGAAGAGGGGAGTGGGGTGGTCATCATCACTTCCCGCCAGGAAAGGGACCCAGTACCCCTTGAATAGGGGACTGGGTGGGCATCAGGGCCCGTCTGGACGGGTGCTAAAAATCTCGCCCCCACCGGGATCAATCCCCGGACCGTCGGGCCTATAGCGAATCGTTACGCCGCTACGCTGTACCAATGTTTCTAGTAAAAACACTCAATAACACAAGATCTTCCTGCAGATTATTTGGAAGCGCATCGAGAAGCACTTGCTAAAAGTGACTGTGAGCGTCGTTGTGTCTCTTCCTCGGCACAGCATAGTGCGCCTTTGTCTTGACCGATTTTCTTGAAATGTCATAACTGGGATTTTTGCCATCATTGTCCATATTTTCCGTACCTGAGTGGGACGAAAATAACACTTTATGTGGAGACCCACTCACACTGATGACACTGTCTCGCAGTGATAGGGTTTAATTGACACATAATCTGTTCTCGGCGAGGTAACAGCTGAGGCCGAACAGACAGTTACCAATATAAACAGAACAATCGAGCATGATCAGTTTGAATTCTTCCAGTTTATGACATATCGAATATGATGGGTTTTAAATTTGTTACCAAAACGCGGATAAATTAGAAAGTGACATTTAAAATATAAGCATATTCAGTGTTTTTTTTTAATTATTCACGGATTTAAAGTCTGGCGTTTGACATTCAAAGGACCGTGCATCGTGATATATTCTTATAATAAAAACAACGAGATGCACTAATTTCTCAAATTTATTTTTGGAATAGAATTGTACATGTTTCGGACAGGTTTTCTGTCCATCATCAGGAGTCTAGTACTGTATACACAGCAATAGGTATATGTCATACATGTTACGCTGACTGCTTGCTAGCAAGCAGTCACCATAACCTGTGTTGCTTGCAAGCAGTCAGCATTGCCTGTATGACATATACCTATTGCTGTGTATACAGTACTAGACTCCTGATGATGGACAGAAAACCTGTCCGAAACATGTAGAATTCTATTCCAAACATAAATTTGAGAAATTAGTGCATCTTGTTGGTTTTATTATAAGAAGAAGAACTAAAATCTGGAGATATAAAAAAGAGTGAAATACAAGACGTTACACTCTGCCGACACTTTATAACTTGTTAATAGTAACCTCCCACCAACAGTTTGGCAAAGAGGTGTACTATTATTAACACTGTACTCCCGCGACTATGGCATTTCTATCATGGGAACTGTCGGTTTAGTTGCCAAAACAAGAGTAGGGTAGGGCTCATGACAGACTGTTTCTCTTAAAAGCTCGCATTTATCTTGCAAAATTTGTTTCAAAGCCACTTTACCCTTTAAACCCCGAATTAAATCCCATCTGCTATTTGCTGGCATTATTAGGAGCTTACCATTTTCTCCACGTTAGCAGGATAAGGGTTAAATTATTAACCTTTAGGCTACTAATGTCATATATAT
>Ga0268261_10004651_pt1 | contig 10304 bp, 4 predicted proteins | sample TergutNc150P1_FD_190353 | JGI IMG/M metagenome (GOLD analysis project Ga0268261, IMG submission 190353) | Nasutitermes corniger P1 segment gut microbial community from laboratory colony in Florida, USA - Nc150 P1 (SPAdes) (version 2) | ecosystem: Host-associated > Arthropoda: Insects > Digestive...
CAATGCTTCTCCTGACTGGTGGATTCCAGAGCCTTAACACCACAGACCCGTTACAACTTCATGCCTTGTTTCTTATGTACAAGTGTAACCGTATCTCAGCTCAACGCTTCTTCACCAAGCCGGCTGAAATAGCGGTAATGCTGTACACTTCTATTAGAAAATCTGGAGGTAGGAAAGTCATATTTAAAATTACAGTGTTTTTCTAAGTTTGCATATCACTTATTACTAAATGCCTCTTTTCCTAAATTTTATATATGCATGGAATATTCTATGTTCTAAATCGGTTATTGATTCATGATTTGTAATTTAACTTTTACTAAACAGGGTATTTTGGTATTATGTAACTCATTTAATTTAATTTTGTATATTTCCGTAACATTATGTCTTTCTTGTTAGGATGCGAAGTTATCAAACGTAACACCAATTTAGTAGGCTGTATCAATTTGATGGGCACTTGCTCAGCTACTTCAGAAATCTGTTCAAAGCTATCATTTATGACAACATACTATTCTTTTAATATAAATACTAACCGACTTGAAACATAGCACATATGAAGTTTTATTTCTATGTAGAGACAATATCTGCATATTGGTTTGATTCTGTTGAGCTTGCAACGAAATTCAAGCGAAATTTTGGATTTCAGTAGGATTACAATTGCCGTATTATATATTATGTTATCTATTGCATCATTTTTGTAAGGACTTCGCTTTTAGTGGGGTTGTTTTGTTTGATGATATAGTGTTATTCTAGCTTGTCATGATGACATTCTTAATTTATTATGATTTAACACTTTTCTTTTGTTATCCGATGTGAAAACAGTTTCAATTTATTGACAGACTGTATAAAATATTGCAGCATTTCTCGACTGGACACACGTTGACAAAAGCAGCGAAGGGAGAGAGAGACTTTTTGTGAAATGTCATTAAGAAAGCACCACAAATGTTGTGTTGTTCGCACTGAAATTGCTGCTGGCCTGCTGGAACAGAGACTGCTTATACTTAAAGTAAAGTGCTGGGTCCGAGGAAGAATTGGAAAATTTTAGTGAGAAACAAACATATTTGTGTTATTTGTTTGGGTCAGATAATTTATTGATGGAGCAAAGCATTAAGATATAGTTTGAAATTCCGTGGAAACAGGTGAAGTATGAAATTTCAAATTAGACGTTTTTGGTGGTGACATCTTGTAATCCTCTCTGTGTGCTGACAACAGTCTCTGCTATTGTCGGCCTTGATTAGAAGCAAAAATAATCTCCTTCGTTCCGTCAAAATCCTTCTACTAACAACACGGTGTTAACGTGGAGAGCCCTGAACATGAAGTCTCAAAATTTGCATTACCTGGCAGTTATAGTTTGTTGTGTTTTAACTTTCAAATTATAGGAGTTTAAATACTTTACACATTTTTTGACCTATATTAAGGATTACCGTCGATATAATGCTGATGTCACTACACGTACTTCATCGTATTTATTATAGAAATATATGTTGAATATATTTTTTAACTTTGATGGAATTCAGCGCAGAAAGGTAACAGAAATATTTTCTTCGTAAATAGCGATATTAAACAAAGTATAAATCATAATTTTGTACAAAGAGCACATTGTAAAACATATGTCCAGGAGATCATATTTCTTATGCTGAAAAAATTATTCAAATTTTAATAAATTTTCTTTATCAGAAGAAACGTTTTCCTGAAAATGAGAGGCCTCTTACTGTTTTTTCCTGTACTCGTCATTAAAGAAGCAGGGGTGTCATTACTTACTTTTCTAACTCCTGAATCTTTTGAAACTCTAGTCCCTTCTTGAACTGTTACCTTGAGATCAATCAAGGCGTACCCGTTAATAATTCTCTGATATGCCTACATTTTTCTTGTTGCGCCTAATTCAGAGTAGAATCGATAAGAAGACTTGTCATAATTCAAGGTAAGAAGTGAAAGAGACAGTCTATTAATAAGTGAAAGTAGAACACAGAAATTTATATAACGGGCTAAACTGGCTGTAACATAGGAGTGAATGTTGATACCGAATTATCTTTGAAAGTGTCTGACATGCCCAGTTGGTAGCTCGGCTCCAAAAAGCCTAAGAAAATTGTAGTCGATCGTACAACGTTCCAAGAAATTTTAATTGTTGCCCCGGACTGTATTGCTTCCTTCATCTCTACGTTTAAGAACAAAGATATAAAATTAGGAAAAATAATCCTAGGGAATTGATTTTAAGTGTCGTTCAGAAATTTCTGCTGGGTTGTCACTTAATTTACGATCAAAATTTAGACGATGGTGTTACTATTGTTAAGAGTTCTTTCTATTAGCAGAAGCAAACTAATATAAGAACTTCTAGGTAGTTGCATGTGACAGACAGACGACTTCGTCAACATCCTACTGAACCAAGCGCGATAAAATAATCTTCATGTAAAAATGCCACTGTAGTATAAAATTTTTATTCATGAAGACATAGTCTGAAGAAATATGAAATTGCTTCGTGTCTTCCAGTATGTCGGTTGTCAGCATGTATCAGTGTAGCTCACACTGGAAAGAAATACGAGAAATTTTGCATTGGCTTCTTCCATGAAAATTTGTCGAGAAAATCGAAAAATTTAAATTTGGAAAAACTTGTGGACATATTACCTAAAGTCCTAATTATGTTTAATTATTACCGGGGATATTATGGCCAGGAGAGCGCTCGATTTGAAAGAAGTGGAGTTAGTTTCGTAGGTTTGCCTTAGAGTTATAAACATTAATGTTCCACGCCATAACTGTCTATTTTTTACAGAATTAACCAGGATAGGTATTAGAAAACCTTTGCATATTATTCAACAAGAAGCTTCTCGTGATGGTCATTAATTTTGTCACTAGACCGCGTGACGTAAGATGGTTGTTTAAAGCAGGAGGGCTACATATAAGTATTAGATCAATTTATCTTTTACATAACATAATCAAATCTATAGATCTATCCCTTAGAAGTGATGCAATAAACGATATTCTTTTGGTGGTTATTTCAAAGTGATGTTCAACACAGAAAGATGCTTACAACAGATCAAAATATTGGAACTGAAATGTCTTTTTTTTTATTCCTCCCACGATAATCAGCAAGAGAAACTGTAATGTTTAAGGGTAAGAAATGAGAAATTTGGTCATATATATATATAACGAAGTACACTTTAGCAACACAAGAAAAAACGTTCACGGACGTAGCATTAAATCAACAATTCCTTTTCTCAGAATATTCTGTGAAGTCTCTGAATTGCCTTCACGTAATTCACAGCAGTGGATGGGAAGCTGCAGACCTTGTCACGAACCCTGTTCCCCTGTGTCGTGGCTTGGGTGAAGTATTTGAAATTATCTTTTTCCAAAATCCGGCCAGTACTTCTGAATGTTTATAGACCCTAGAACCCCACTAGCCACTAAACCTTCTGATTTCGAACTACGACAACTTGAGTCTTTTCTTATTTTGTGTGGCTGTCCGTTATAAAATTCTGTCTCCCAGTCCCGCCTGCAAACCTCGACTATCCTTCAGGTTTTTCCCCAGTGTTATCCAGTGTCTTTCTGTGCTCTTATGCTGCAAAGTATTCTGCATTGTACAATTCTTCTTCACCTTCACCTACCAGATTTTCCAATATCTTACTGTCAACTACCGCCAGATCAGTTACTAACCACCCTAACTGTTAAAGTGTAAACATGTTGTTTCTTCTTCCGAACCTTCCTTCTTAAACTCTGCCACAATTGAATTAAACATTTGTGAGAACAGCAATGTGATCGGTTTATTGGTTTTAGTGAGTCGATCCCTGCTCGTTCTTGGTGTGAGTGATCGTGTTATGTGACGGTCGCCAGAAAATGCGGTGTAAGCATTCGCACCTCTGAACTATTTTCTGCTTTAACTAATCGCCAGTCTTCAGTTCTACCGAAACGCATTTACAAACTTTCACAGAACATAAAAGGCATTCAAACTTTCATACAAAACAAAACACAACAAGTAACAAACTTTCTGATAAGCTCCCTAATTCCTTCTGTCCTTTGTTACCTTCCATTCTGCGCTACAATATGGCCGCCAATTCTCTATTACACTAGATCAACTATAGGTAACACTATTTCTGTGAAACCGGAACTGTGTGCCAGACCGTCCACATTCGTTCAGTGTATGGGAATTCTGCTAAATTGTCCGTGTTGTCGCTCCGTTTGTAATAATATTCAAGTGTATCGTTATTAACAGGGTGTGGAATGTTTGTGTAACGTGACATGAAGTGCATTGCCTGTGGGACAGATGCAAAATAAAGGCATGCATAATTTAACTGTAAAGATATCGCATTAAGTTGGTACTGCCTCTTGTTGGGGCGGTGGGCGGAGAATGTCGTGTTTTCTTATGTTAGACAAGTGTTTATTTTGCTGGTGACATTTGGATGGATCGTAACGCCATATTTTGCACTTACCTACCTGTAGACACTTTCCCTTCTTTCTGTTGTAATCATTATGTTAATTTTGCGTTGTTTTGCATTGCACACTTCAAATATTTTGCTTTTCTTATACTTTTCTTATAATATGAATGTTAAATAACAAATACCCAAAAGCATACTTGGTGTTCTGTAGGTTTATACCTGTAAGTATATGTGTGTGTGTGTGTGTGTGTGTGTGTGTGTGTGTGTGTGTAAAAAACCATTCATAAATCACTTTCATTCATATAGGTTTTGTGTGTCGGCAAACATAAATTTTAGTAGTATCATTCTTTCCTTCAATAACGATATATTTTAACAACTTCTATTATAATTTAGACCTTTCATTACTTCAGTACAGTTTAGTGTTGGCAGAAATCGTCGCCAACAAGAGACATTACAGTTTCTGTTTACCGTAATGCAAATTTGGTAATTGGCCTGTTGCTGTCAGTTGATTTTGTACTGCTTAAATTCAAATTCGTAACAAAATGCAATTTTCTGCATATTTCTAGGATTAAGAAATTCTGAGTATTTTAACATGTATATTTTGGTACAAAACATATAAAGTTAATGTTAAATTTTAGCCTGTTTGGAGGTAGAACCTTTTACTGTGTACTGTAGCGCACAAGCAGGACAGAATGGGAATGTGATTGTACGTGTTGTTTGGAACAGCGACATTAGGCTTTATAGTGCATCGAATGTAAGGGTGACAATTTATTCTCGTTTTGAGCTAAGTACCACCCCAAATCCTACGGTATTTTATCCACCAGAATTATGTTACCGAGCCATAGGTGCTGTTCAGAAAACGTACTGATTTCTGTGATGCTTTGTTGCAACACATTTCTAAATTCATAAGTCTCTTTGAGGAAACACCACCTGCAGAACTAATTTAATATATATTCCTTACCGAGCACGGCGGCTACACCGCAAGAAAAGTTTGCAACTGCCGAGACATCTTGTGACAGCTGCGAGTTTAGGAATCTCTGAAGCGGAAATATCACGATTTCTGCCTGCTGCAGTAAGTTACGATTACCCGTAATAAGATGTACAATCTTATGTCGTAACGCATTGCAAAAGACCATACAATATTTTCACAAATGTTGTATTTGAACTTTTGTTGTTTGATGAATCATTTGTTGTAAGAAAGTCGGGTTTGTAATTTTTGGTGATACAGTAAGTGGAAACTATTCTCCTGATGAAATTTATATTTTATTGTGGTTCGTTACTACATTTAGTGAGTTTTATTTTTTCTTTATGTAGGTTTCTTTTTTGTGGAGGGCGGGGGCAGATATATGCTCTCTGCTTTACACTAGAAGTCTATTTTGTTGCCTATTAAGTGAACATTATTGAGAATAGTTTTTCAAGTAATATAATGCATGTGAAAAATTTTATCAATTACATCACAGTTGCCAGCTTTTATAATGTGAATTTATTTATCTTCTGTTGATGAAGAAAATAACTTTATTTTACTGTACCCTGTTGTAAAGCAGATTTTATAAAAGTGTGGAAACAAGACAATTGTTAGTTGTTTAAAAGTAATATTTTAAAATCTTGTTTTATATTTTAAATCGAAATGAAAATTTCACTACACACGCTCTCTACCTGAGTCTTTTGACGATTTCTAGAATGTTTTCCATTATTCGTGAAACTGGATGGTATAATCAAGACCTTTGAATTTTATTAAAATGCTGGAGCAGCTGTTGCGTTTTACATTAATATTTGGTTGTTGTTTTTATAATATAATTCATCAAATGTATTACGCTAAAACCTTTAAACTTAACGTGTCGCAGGGCACGACGATGAATTGCAGTCACTACTGTAAATAAGGATATATTTTGAAATTTAACCTGGAATAAAGGCTTAGTATGTTCTTGTAGATATGCTGTACAGTCATAATATAATATCTGAAGTGGAGTTTCTTTGAAAATCTTATTTATACACATACTGAATATTTTCACACATACATATTTTATTAAAATTTGGTCTAGACTTTTTTCAGGAATATGTTCAAAAAGAGTTGTGATAAGAATACAGACACGAAGTAAACTGTGATGTGATATTTAACTATGAATTTTGGCGTGGTTAATAATTAGTTACTGTGAAATAACAGGACTGCCTATTTACAAGGGACACAGATTCCTTTAGGTGTGACTAAGATTTAAGATTCCCTATTTTATTTTCTTCTTCGTTAGTCCTTTTTTGTTTCCTCATTCTTGTCTTTCACTTGAAGCAGGAACATGAAGAAGGACAGCGTCTCCTGCGTTATCTGCAACAGACAAACACTTTGTTAGAAAAGGGTAGGTGTTTATGCGTAAGAAATGAATACACTTGAGAAAATTCAACCTAGACACAGCAATCCCGAGTTTTCAGAACAGAATAAAGAAATATCTATTATCTTGTGTTAATCTTTATGATCAGTAGTAGTGTAACACTTTTGAGGACTGTTTGTAATGATGACATTTTTATTCATGTTTCTACTGATAGTGATACAATTTACGAATGCAACATAATCTACCATGTAAGAAAATCACCATGGACAAGCCGGAGGGCAGAAGCGAGTGGGAAGGCCAAACCTTAGATGGATGGATGGAGTGATGAGGGATGCAGAGAGGCTGGGAGTCAGAAATTGGAAGAGCAAGGCCAAGGATAGAGATGGTTTGAGGCGACTTCTTGAGTCGGACAAGACCCTGCATGGTTTGTAGTGTCTGGGAGTGAGTGAGTGTGTGATTGTTACAATTGAAATATGTTTTCTTGTTCCCTAAAGTGACAAGGATTTAGAATTTGCAGACACAACATACCTTGAGTGAATGTTCGAGTTCGACTGTTATTGAATTTTTTCTGTAAAAATTCTAAGAAGAATGAAATCTTTTGATAATGTAAAAAATTCATTTATTTCACAGAACTAGGTATATTGTGCTGCTATATCCGTCCTCTGATTTCAGTATGTTTTCTCTTAATTGCCAAATAACGCAACGCATTGAAATTTGTTAATTTCACAACGTTTAATCCCCTAGCGAATCAGTAATAATAATAATAATAAAGATAAGGGTAACAAATTTATTTACGATAATAACAGTACTAGTATACCAGGAAAATGGAGACCCTCTATACTTTTAAAATAGAACACATATTACCGTCACGTAATATAGTGTCTGAAACGCGGTGGGCAGTACGTATTCGCCAAAACAATATTGAATAATATGAAGTGCTGCTGGAAATAAACGCTACTTTACGAAATATGTACATGACGAAAACAATAAATTGTTTTAAAATAATTTCTCGCTAGAAAAGGAATCGCCACTATCACGTACCCAGCTTTCGGTGTTTCTCGACCCTTGGTTATGACACGCATGTAATTTTAAGCAAATATTTTGATTTTTATATAATCAAATTTCACGCTCGAACAGGAATGCCATTACGTTCCAACAAACTGGACACCGTTCATTTATTACTGCCAAATAACCATATTTTTTTAATTGTATCCGGCTATATATAACCGTATTTATTAATAAGTAATTTTCTCTCTTCCCACACATACAAGTTATGTTATGTTGTTCACAATTCAAAAACTTTCACTCTCCTGACGTATATAAGCCCAATTCACAAAATCAAAGCTGCACAGAAATTACATTAACACTTGAGTGGCATGCAAGAAAAGTTACATGGTTAAAACGTCACTTGTCGCTTTGAGCAATGGTATGGAACTGATGTGGCTTAACGTGGAAAAAAAGTTTTTTCGAAATTTATTCATCAAAGATTGTGACCATTCAGAAACTGGTGTTTTCTTGAGGAGGTGAAATCTAACCTTTCGTATGTGTGTTGCCTTGACCAAGATTTTTAAAAGTTATTGCACTTCCTTGTCCACATCTTGGTTCATGAATCATTAAAATTCGTCTTAATAGACAGCTGTAACTAACAGCTGCACTCTTTGCGCTGGCGGTGCAGATTTGACATTACTATGTATAATCTAGTAGAGTATAGTGCAAATGTATTGAAATATGAATTTACGCCACTGTGAAATTTCCATGTAAGCTATTATTTACCTTTAAATGTTAAAGCTTTATACAATTTATGCAGAACCTACTTTGGGCATGGAGGGCACGTCGCTCAAAACGTTTAAAGTGTATCTGCACCTGTGTGGGAATTTTGATTCAATTATTTCCTGTGCTTAGAATTCATTGACTGCACTGCATTTTCAGACAAACAGTTCTGCTCATGAAAGCGGAGAGTATCTAGCAAAGTAACGAAGGCTATGCAGATCTGAATGAGACTACAATGTAACTGTAAAAGAAAAGATGGGTTGTTTATAAACCTTAGATGGATACACAGATTAGTGGCTGACAACAAGCAGTGAACTCTGTATTATTAGCGAAACTAGTGTCTGAGCTGTGCTGCGTCGTGACCAACAGTGACGAATTCAAATCCTCCCTCTCGCCCAAAGAAATTCAGGTCAGAGACCTGCAGCTACCTACCAGATGTCTTTTAAAAGCACCTTCAAAAGTGCTTAGCTGCAAAGCAATTACTTAATAACCATGGAAAACGGGGTAACTTCCGAAATTGCAGCACAAATACAAACTGTGCAGCGAACTTTCACACGATATAAAGTGATGGGCCTCTTATGTAAGGAAAGAAAGTGGATATCTGCGTACATTTGTTGCATATTTCTCTGGTGTGGCAACTGCTGAAGGAGAAACCGGGCTTTGTTTTGCAACACGAATTCTCCCCGACACTTAAGTCTTGTGTTCTAAATGACAAAGACGTTACAATGGGAACATTTTAGAACGCTGGCAGTGGAGAATTTGCAAAATAAAATTGTACGCAGGAGAAATTTCGAAGTTGCGTGAGTAAATTTATGTGAAATTCGTTCTAAAGCAAGTTTTAGCATTTCCAAGAATTTCAGAATAATTTCTTCTTATGCCTAATTATTACCATAAAACTGAGAGTTTTCATAGCTAACGTTTCAATTTTCGTATGAAAGGCAACGTCTTGTTTTAGTTCTTTCAAGGGTAAAATTATTTTAAATCTCTATTATGCTGTTGGATGTGATTGTCAATATAAAATATCATAGAATGGCAGAGGGCGTTTAACCGAGTCAACTGGACCAAATTAATGCAGATCCTTAAGGAAATTGGTATTGACTGGCGTGAAAGAAGATTGATTAGCAACCTGTACATGACTCAGAGTGTTAAAGTACGACTGAACAGACGGGGGACAAAAAGTGTGGAGATTGGAAGAGGAGTTAGACAAGGATGCTGTTTGTCACGAATTATGTTCAACTTATATAGCGAATGCCTTATCAAGGAATCTCTGGAAGGGTTTCGAGATATCAAAGTAGGCGGGCAAATCATTCAAACTGTGAAATATGCAGATGACCTTGTGTTGCTGGCTAAGGAATAAAAGGGGCTACAGTACATGACACATAAACTAATTGAAATTGGATGATGCTATGGAATGGAAATGCATGTGGAAAAAAAGTAATGAGATTTCAAGACAACCATACTTACTTACTTACTTACTTACTCCATGGAGCAGAGTCCTTCTTGAGAAGCTAACCGTAAACTTTGCAGCTAGTCAAGAAATTCCCCGCATTTATGGAACCCGAAAGTCCCTCACCGTACCCACAAGTGCCCGTCACCTGTCCCTATCCTGAGCCAACTCCATCCATTCCCCGCGACCCCCTCCAACTTCCTGAAATTCCATCTTAATATTATCCTCCCATCTACGTCTTGGTCTCCCCAATGACCTCTTTCCCTCAGGCTTCCCCACCAACACCCTGTGCACACCTCTATCCTCCCCAATACGCGCCACATGACCTGCTCATCTCATTCGTCTCGATTTTACCTCCCGTACAATACTGGGTAAGGAGTATAGATGATTCAGCTCCTC
>Ga0268261_10004652_pt1 | contig 10303 bp, 8 predicted proteins | sample TergutNc150P1_FD_190353 | JGI IMG/M metagenome (GOLD analysis project Ga0268261, IMG submission 190353) | Nasutitermes corniger P1 segment gut microbial community from laboratory colony in Florida, USA - Nc150 P1 (SPAdes) (version 2) | ecosystem: Host-associated > Arthropoda: Insects > Digestive...
GGGTTAATCAACTTTTATACTGTGTTTCTTTAAAAATTTATAACAAATTCGCTAACTATTTTTGTGAATTGAAATTTTCAGGAAATACTCACCAAAGACCCTAGTAGTGCTTGAGGGTGTGATACCTCTGGAAACATTCCCCCTTGTGGAGTGGCACTAAGGAGAACTTGCAGATGTACCGAGTTTCACCGTGTTAAAAACGCAAATCTGCGTCACCCGTCCGCAATGTGTTAAGATTCGAAAGAATAAATGTGTTATTGGGAGAGCAGTACTGTGTTACAGACTTGAGTGAAAATGTTAGCTTTCGATGAAAATTCACGAATTGTCGATCGCCGTATATTTTCCCTCAATATAACCGTGTTACGTCAAGGACTTCAGGCTGCCACTGCCACTGTTGTTACTAGCACTGGTACTGTCACTTTTACTGTTACTGCCACTGTCACTGCCTCTGCCACTCTTAATGTTACTGCAACTGCCACTGCTAACGTTACTGCCACTGCCACTCTCAATGTTATTGCCACTGTCACTTAATGTTACTGTCACTGCCTCTGCCACTGTTATGTTACTGTCACTGCCACTGTTACTGTTACTGCCACTGCCACTGTTAATGTTATTGCCACTGTCACTTAATGTTACTGTCACTGGCACTGTCACGTAATGTTACTGTCACTGCCGCTGTCATTTAATGTTACTGCCACTGCCACTGTAAATGTTACTGTTACTGCCACTGTCACTGTTAATGTTACTGCCACTGTCACTGTGAATGTTACTGCCACTGCCACTTAATTTTACTGCCACTGCCACTGCCACTGTTAATGTTACTGCCACTGCCACTGGTACTGTCACTGCCATTGCCACTTTTAATGTTACTGCCACTGCCACTGTTAATATTACTGCCACTGCCACTGTCACTGCCACTGCCACTGCCACTGCCACTATTAATGTTAGTGCTACTGCCACTGGTACTGCCACTGCCACTGTTAATGTTAGTGCCACTGCCACTGGTACTGTCACTGCCACTGCCACTGGTACTGTCACTGCCACTGCCACTGCCACTGCCACTGCCACTGTTAATGTTATGCCACCGCCACTGTCAGTGTCACAATCTCCGTACAGTCTTGTCTACATCAAACGATATGTTGGCTGTATTTGGAAGCAGTTTGTTGCCAGCCAGCATTTCCAGGATCAACTTTGGAAGGCAGTAATTTTGGTGTATTGACGCGGTGTGATATACAGAAGGCTCAGTAATAACTACAAATTTTATTACCTGTGAACCTTAACAGCTGTTTACCCTAAGCCAATGCAATTTCTGAAAAGTGAACTAAATTGTCCATATAAACTTCACACGTGATCTGTGGCAGGTGTGTGTGTGTGTGTGTGTGTGTGTGTTACGTGAACGATTCCCTATACGTCATCAGGATGCAAATTGAGGCCGTAATTTGATTCCGTAGCATGGTTCGGGATCCCGGCCCCCCTCATGTCTTACAGGCTTATGTGTGCTCATACCATGAGATCTTGCCGGCATAGGAGCTGCCACCCAGCCGTGTGCTTGTTATTGTTTCTGTTCGACCTATCCAAGCGTTCTTGTAACGAGAAAACCAGCATCAGTGTTTCCCGAACTGGAAAGCAACCCCCTCCCCTTCCGCAATGGAATCAGTGATACGAAATACCGCCAGCACGGCACGGCACTGTGTGCCAATTATTGCACTGTTCGGAGGAACCGATGCGCTGACTGGATGATTCGACATTCGATCCCCGACAGTGGCAAAAGATTTTTCTCGTATTCAGTAGGTACAAGGGATTCTTTCCCCTGGGTTAAAGCAGCCGGGGCGTGAAGTTTTCACTCAGTTTCAAGTAATGCCGTGGCTAGGAATGGGTGGAGCTATATTCCTGCTCCCTCTGTAGGCCCCCATGCAGGACAGAGACAACTGTATGTGTACCATTGCAACTGTCAGCTTGTCTGTCAGGTTACTTCCCCTTCGTGCCTATCAGAGTGTGACAGGATCGAAGGGTGACGTCACATAACACGCTGTTGTCTCAGTAATCACAGGCACCTTCGTGTCTCACGTTGGTCAAGTAACATCTGTGCGTGGAACATCGTCGTTTACGTACCGAAGACTTGTCCAGTCGGCCACAGCCTTTCTTAGGGCTGTAATAATGCGGTACCTTATGGTAACGTAGCGAACGGTTGTATTATCTGTGATATTTGGTAAGAGTGACATCTGGCGGGCAGTTCAGGAAGCAGCTGCGTGGTCGCTGTTTATACTGATTTAATACAGTGTGGATATTCACACACACACACACACACACACACACACACACACACACACACACACACCGCCACCGCCGCCGCCGCCGCCGCCGCCGCCGCCGCCGCTGCTCTGCCCTTCATGCGTGTTATCGTGTGGCAGTGCGTTTCTACTCCCGAGGGTTCGGACTCACTTTGTGCAGCTTTTACCGAATTTTCTGGATCATAAATGTTTCTAAGAAACGATAAACAGTCAGCCAATAGAACTTTTCCTCCTTTTTCTAGAATTTTGTAATTTGTTTCGATTGTTCGTTCATAATAACATCTGAACATCTGTCCCTCAGTCACTAACAGCATGAGACAGGGGCCGGGAATCAGTTCCCAGGAGGGTCATGTATTTGTCCTTTACCCATCACCACGCACGGTTTAAACATCTATAGAGGCGTGCAAGCAACATGCTCGAAGAGGTCTGTCATTTGGGATGAGGCGGCTAGACCTTAGAACTGATTGTTCGCCTCCCTTAATGCCAACGTTACGAGTCTTTTGTCTGCCAAATGTGTTTAAGAGATGTGGCGCTTGGTCACCGGGGTAGCTGTGCACGTGTGTGTACTTGTTCATCGTACCTAGGATCAAATAGTGTCATTATCGTCATTCTCAAAATCATTGAGCCTGTCGGCCTTAATGAAAACAATATGACCTTTTCTGAGAGTTTTGATTCCAATAAAAGTGATCTCATTTACCTGAGCGAACATTTTGTGATAAGACTGGGAACATGTTACTGGGAACATGTGATAAGGCTGGGAACATGTTACTGGGAACACGTGATAAGGCTGGGAACATGTGATAAGACTGGGAACATGTGATAAGGCTGGGAACATGTGATAAGACTGGGAACATGTTACTGGGAACATGTGGTAAGGCTGGGAACATGTGATAAGGCTGGGAACATGTTACTAGGAACATGTTACTGGGAACGCGTGATAAGGCTGGGAACATGTGATAAGACTGGGAACACGTGATAAGGCTGGGAACATGTGATAAGGCTGGGAACATGTGATAAGACTGGGAACATGTGGTAAGGCTGGGAACATGTGATAAGACTGGGAACATGTGGTAAGGTTGGGAACATGTGATAAGACTGGGAACATGTTACTGGGAACATGTGGTAAGGCTGGGAGCATGTGATAAGGCTGGGAACATGTGATAAGGCTGGGAACATGTGATAAGGCTGGGAACATGTGATAAGACTGGGAACATGTGATAAGACTGGGAACATGTTACTGGGAACATGTGGTAAGGCTGGGAACATGTGATAAGGCTGGGAACATGTGATAAGGCTGGGAACATGTTACTGGGAACATGTGATAAGGCTCGAAACATGTGATAAGGCTGGGAACATGTTACTGGGAACATGTGATAAGGCTGGGAACATGTGATAAGGATGGAAACGTGATAAGTCTGGGAACATGTTACCCTCAGCGACTTAACATCCCAAAAGGCCTCGTCTGACGAAAGTCGCTGTGAAATCGAAAAATTCAAACATCAGAAAAATTAGTAAAGGGCACCAATTTTATACGAATACAAAAGCCACATTTTTAATGAAATCTAAGGAACCTAAAGTGTCTTAGTGTTAACATGAAAGTGTGCCGGTGTCACAGTTCTTAGTCTAGTTACGGTGTTTCTTTGTTAATATTCTGAATATCGACAGAAGTGTTTCCTTTATCAAGCATTCCGCTCGCCATTAAGAGCAGTGTGCCCTGTATTGAACAGCAGCGTGATGTCAGCATTGTACAGTGTGCCATACATTGGACAGCAGCATGATGTCAGCATTGTACAGTGTGCCATATATTGGTCAGTAGCATGATGTTAGCATTGTACAGTGTGCCATACATTGGACGGCAGCATGATGTCAGCATTGTACAGTGTGCCATACATTGGACAGCAGCATGATGTCAGCATTGTACAGTGTGCCATATATTGGTCAGGAGCATGATGTCGGCATTGTACAGTGTACCATACAATGGTCAGTAGTGTGATGCCAGCATTGTGCAGTGTGCCATACATTGGACAGCAGAATGATGTCAGCATTGTACAGTGTGCCATATATTGGTCAGTAGCATGATGTCAGAATTATACAGTGTGCCATACACTGGTCAGTAGTATGATGTCAGCATTTTACTGTGCGCCATAGATTGTACAGTGGTACGATATCAGCATTGTGCAGTGTGCCATACATTGGACAGCAGCATGATGTCAGCATTGTACAGTGTGCCATACATTGGTCAGTAGTGTGATGTCAGCATTGTGCAGTGTGCCATACATTGGACAGCAGCATGATGTCAGCAGTGCACAGTGTGCTGCACATTAAACATCAGCTTGATATCAGCAATGGCCACACATCTGTCGTGCCTTCTGGCAACTACAAACATGAACTATATTCCGTTTATTCAGTTCTCGTTATGTGACTGAATTTTAAGTCCCATTTCATTTAGTATTTCGTATTTAAACACACGAAATAACAAAATTTGTTTTTTAACTCCCGCGCTAAAAGAGATAATTTAAAGTCCAATTTACTTGGCCGCAGAAAAAAACCTAATTACAGTCAGCAAAACGGGTTTCATACGACCCTTGTGACCAACAATTTGCGGTCGCAACTCTTCATGTAGCAGCCAGGTGGCTCTAATGTGCTGTTGGTGTGACGTTTAAAAATATTATATCTCATACGTTGCCTCTATATTCGAATGGCTTGCATTCTTTTAACACAAAAGTGCGTGCGGTGTCATTGAGGTTTTGCGTACCGCCACACACACACACACGCACTCAACACACACACACACAGAGCTACTGTACGAACAGCAGCTTTGTACAACTGTACTGTAGTTATGTTACTGTGATTGCTAATTTCAGTAGATGGCAGTTTATTTGGACCTTTTACAAACGGTCTGTACGTATTAGGAAAGTATTTATGTATGTATGTTTAATAATATCGCCTGCATTTGTCGTACAGGATGGCACAGAAGTCACGTGATACTCGGTGTTTACAATGTTGCTTCTAGTGTGAAGGGAATTGTGGGCCACCCGTTTTTATTTCGAAGGTACTACCTCGTAAAATCAAAATGTCCAGTATCCCCTCTGGCCCGACGCTCTGTTATTGCCCCTGTTGTTCGTATTATTCGTTAAAACTTCCGGTGCAGTCTACACGCAGTCTACACACAGTCTACACGCAGTCTACACACAGTCTACACGCAGTCTACACACAGTCTACACGCAGTCACCCCTTCCTGTATTTTCATGTGAGAGGATATGTTTAGATCAAGTGTTTCTTTGGCCACGTTTGTTCTGTTGTTTCTTTGGCCACGTTTGCTCTGTTGTTTCTTTGGCCACGTTTGCTCTGTTGTTTCTTTGGCCACGTTTGCTCTGTTGTTTCTTTGGCCACGTTCGCTCTGTTGTTTCTTGTAGTGATCTCTTAAACGTCGAGCTGCCACACTTCACGAGTTCAACGCGGCTACATACTGTGTTTTATGTACTTATATTTATCGTCTTTTTGCAGTTGTTTCGTAAATGGCGGCCTATTTGTATAGCCACTGGTTCCCTAAACTTCACTTCGTACCACACAGAGAACACGTTCTCTCCCAATTTTAAAGACGAACACAGTTCTGCCTAGTCCTTCGTGTACTCTCCGTTATTTTTATCCGAATTTTACCAAAATTTGGAATGTATCGACAGGCGATATTGAAGGTTTCACAGAAGGCCGTCCAGTGGGAGTGGCGCTGTTAAAGGTAGACAGTCGGAGGTACAGACATAACAAGGCTAGTTCAGTATTTGTTTCGAGAACAGGCCTAATGAAAATGTAACTCGGAATTTTATTGTAAAATCCCCGGCTTCATGACCAGAGTTCTCTTTAAGAAGCTGGAAGTCGTTCAGCCACTCAATCAATTCGTTGTCTGTCATTCAGTACGAATGTTCACCATCTTATACACAAAAGCCCGCGTTTTCTTTGGTATCAAAGAACAATCTGCTTAGCCAGAATAGTCTAGTCTAAGTCTCCCACCACGTGTCTTTAACATCCATCTACTTTGAATACTTCTTTCGACGTGTAGGTTTTCCCAAGTAGTATCCTTCCTTGAGGTTTATCCGCCAAATTCTGTGTACATTTCTGGTCCCCCCCCATATGTGCGACGTGCCCCACCCACCTCATCCTCCATTGGGTCATTCAAATAGTATTTGATTACGAGTACACATCAAGAAGCTGCACTTTACGTAATTTTCTGCAGTGTTCTCTTACTTTCTAGCCCTTAGACCCAAACACATTGCTTAACCTTTAAGAACCGTGCGTCCTATATATAGGACGGGCGTACCGCTACCCTCCAGATGTTGTATTTTGTATATTTTTTCAACAACTATAAGTACTGAGTATTTTAAACATGCTGCACACTCTCCGTTTTTCTCTTCAAAATGCCATTTATTTCATAATGCTACCTTTTTTAGTTCCTGTGTTATTCACATTTTACATACAGGATGTGCTAAAATTTAAATGTAAAATTCGGGTGCCAAAAGGTTAATAACACCCTTGTTACATACACCGTCAGCTGTTTGCTTTCCTGCACTACAACAACAACAACAACAATAATAATAATAATAATAATACGACACAATTCCATCTATTAAAATACGCTGGTCCGAAGAGAAGCACCTGATCGTGGCGGTACCAACAACAATCTACAGTACTCATGTTCGAACCGCAAGTACAGCCCTGCACCAGTTCATAAAATATGCAACGCTTCCGAGATGAGAACACCTCGGTCTCCTGGCAACAACGCAGCTCCCCCCCACCCCTACCATTCGTCCCGTGGTGAAATTAGAGAACACCAAAAACACCTCAAAATGTCAACCCGCAGTTACTATTTTAAGTCACCGTGCAACAGGAATTCACGTGGGAATTCTGACGTAGAATTAAATAAGGCAGTTTGTTACTGCGGTGAGGATACAGTGGTGGTCAGAACTGGGGACTGTAGACATTTCCGTCGATTGTTTAATGACACACCGCTATAAAGATGACGTGGATGACAGGATGGCCATATTGACATTAATCACCTCACAGCCGATGCCACTTTTCGTGTGAAAACAGTGCCGCCGATCAGTAACTGATCTGTCTGATTGCTTGAGAAGCTGATAATAGCCTACCTTTACAAAAAATAACCAACATTAAATGGGGTTGACTTCGTTGCAGTACTGAGAGCAGCCCGGCGCGGGACTGCGGCATAATATTCTGTTATTTCGGTTGGATCAGGCTGTAAACAGGACACTGACTTAGGACTCAGGTTGTAAACAGGACACTGATTTAGGACTCAGGTTGTAAACAGGACACTGCGTTAGGACTCAGGTTGTAAACAGGACACTGATTTAGGACTCAGGTTGTAAACAGGACTCTGATTTAGGAATCAGGCTGTAAACAGGGCACTGATTTAGGACTCAGGCTGTAAACAGGACACTGAATTAGGACTCAGGCTGTAAACAGGCACAGAATTAGGAATCAGGCTGTAAACAGGACACTGATTTAGGAATCAGGCTATAAACAGGGTACTGAATTAGGACTCAGGCTGTAAACAGGATACTGAATTAGGACTCAGGCTCTAAACAGGACACCGATTTAGGAATCAGACTGTAAACAGGGCACTGATTTAGGACTCAGGCTGTAAACAGGACACTGAATTAGGACTCAGACTGTAAACAGGACACTGAATTAGGACTTAGGCTGTAAACAGGGCACCGATTTAGGAATCAGACTGTAAACAGGGCACTGATTTAGGACTCAGACTGTAAACAGGACACTGAATTAGGACTCAGACTGTAAACAGGACACTGATTTAGGACTCAGGCTGTAAACAGGTCACTAAATTAGGACTCCTTAAATATTTGTTTTTGCGGAAAGTATATTTTGAAACGTGATTTGTTTTCGAAATTTTCCTTTGTAAATAAGAAGTTCAAACAATTCAGTCTATAAAGCGTGGCTTTTCAGGGATTGACTGACTTCCAGTGATACAAGGCTGCGATCGGTTACATTTCGGTCCCTGCATTTATCTAGACGGTGGCAGGGTACGTCCCTCAGTGGGCCAGGAGGAGCTGCGTCATGAGCTGTGAGCTGGTGACTCTAATACTGCTGCTTACACTGCAACAAAGACCGTTTCGCTAATTCGTAAGGAACGAGGAGTTCTTTACATCTACAAGTCTTCAGGTTAGCACATTGACGCTGGGAAAATGAAAAGTGTTTTCTCGGATATTACACTAAACGTTTGTCAGATTTTCCTGAAGTTCTTTGCAGGAGTTATTTGAAGGGTTGTCGAACTGATTGACAGTGGCACTGTCCGTATGAACGTAAGGTTACTTGCGCTGAGGAACTGCGTTGTGCAACCAAACTTCACTGAACGGCGTAAATGAAAGTTTGCCTTAAATCCTATATTTTTATTCCGATGTGTACAAAATTCGTCACTAGAGGTGTCCAGAATGATGTACTGATTCTTTACGAGTTTCATGAAAGTGGGCGTTTGAAGACCGTACGACGTCATAGGGCACTGCATTTTCAGTCTTGTTAGAACTAACTGAGGAACCAATATGTGTCCTAAACTTAAAATCCCGTATACAAATAAGGAGTTAAGATTCACAAGTCAAAACACAACTAGTATCATGGATATTTATTTTATTTTTGGTGACAAAGCAACAACATGTTTCGGCCTCTATCACCAGGCCATCATCAGGTCACTGATGACCTGATGATGGCCTGGTGATAGAGGCCGAAACATGTTATCACCTTGTCACCAAAAATAAAATAAATATCCATAATACTAGTTGTGTTTTGACTTGTGAATCCTTACTCCTTACTTGTATACATCGAACACAACGGGGATGAATCACCTAAAGATTGAAATCCCGTGTTAGTTGTGTGTTCGAATTTCCTTGACCCACGTGAAGCGCTGTCCAAATGTCGAGAGAACATCACAAACTTACACGAAGAGCCACTTTCATAAGTTTTCTCTTCGCGGGCGAACTGGGTACTATCGACGTGAAGATGTGTTCCGTATATCTCTTGATGTAGTAGGGGTGGCGGTGGAGCGGTGGCAGCAGTAATATCCACAGATTCCCTCGCAGCACACTGCAGTGCTTCACTCCTCAAGCCCCCCATTTACCTAATCGATTCTGTAAAACTGTAGATCGCTCACTGCAAGTAGGGACTGTAAATTTCCTTACATTTTACGATCCATTGGGATTTCATAACCTTCTCCCCCTCCTAAAGAAAACTTTTTTGAAATGTGGAGGTGGAAGTTGTAACAGTATGAGAACAGCATGCGGCAAAGCACGGCATAAATATAAGCTATGAATGATATTGTTTTTCATATTTCCCTTTGTTTGTTTGTCTGTTTTTTTAACTAATAAAGCCAACAGATGTGTCTTACTATTTAGAAGTTCAAATGCTATTTGGGGTATTTCACATATGAAATTGGAGTAAAGTTATGACCTTATAGATGGATATGACCCAACATGTCACTTGAGATAAAATGAACATCAGATCTTCACTAGATGCTGCACCTCCTCATGCCCTGGACCCCGGCGATAGAGATTTTAAATTCACGAAACTCTAACTGTGCCAAAAGTTGCGACTTTAGTGATCTGATTATCAGAGAAACATTCAAATAAATCAACCAACGAGATGCGTCAGTCTCTCAGATTTATTGCCTGTCGTTTAAATCCAGCTCAACATGTTTCGGGCATCCTCATGCCCATCATCAGGAGCCCAACAACTGCAGTAGCAGCCTTTGGTTTACCGTTGGAACGTGATGATAGCAGTGCTGTTGGTCGTGGTCGGTCCGACCGGCCCGACCACGACCAACAACACTGCTATCACCACGTTCCAACTGTAAACCAGAGGCTACTACTGCATTTGATAAGCTCCTGATCATGGGCATGAGGATGCCCGAAACATGTTGAGCTCTATTTAACCCTTAGGCTACTAATGTTATATATATATATATATATATATATATATATATATATATATAT
>Ga0268261_10004653_pt1 | contig 10302 bp, 7 predicted proteins | sample TergutNc150P1_FD_190353 | JGI IMG/M metagenome (GOLD analysis project Ga0268261, IMG submission 190353) | Nasutitermes corniger P1 segment gut microbial community from laboratory colony in Florida, USA - Nc150 P1 (SPAdes) (version 2) | ecosystem: Host-associated > Arthropoda: Insects > Digestive...
CTTTTCAAATTTACACGATAATTTTTGGTTTAACATGACTGGCATAGATGACCTGTGGCTACATGTATCTTCTGTAAAAGGCTAACAGAAAGTGATGTCACTGACATGCCATCAGTCATGTGCATAGACTGACTACGCTGGTGATACAAGCACACAGTTCATGTAGTTTCCTCTTCAACAGCATTAGTGTTCCTTACCAAGGTGAGTGAGAAACACAAATCACCATCATGTAGTGTAATTCAAGTAAAAAATCGGCAAAGGACATTCAGCAATGAAGAGAAATTAAACATAAGTTACTTGAAAAAGGTGAACAAATCATTGACATATGCCATAATGTCAGACTCACTCATAGTAGCACATGTACAGTGGTGACAATGCTGATAGCATTAAGGAAAGAGCCAAGTCAGGAACAAAAGTGTTTGTTTTTGTATCAAGACTACCACATTGCTGTCAGAATGAACTGTACCAAAAACTGTGGATGTGAGTCTCTTAAATTTTTATTGCATTATAAGTAAAGAAATAAATAAATTGTACAGAATTGCATGTAAACTGTATAGAGATGTATATAGACTTCATATATGGTACGTATATACTCTACAGGTCCATATGTCCACTAGTGGTATTTTCATACACACTATATAGGAAGAAGTTGTCAATCCCCTAACCTCCAGGAAATACATTGTTTTAAATGGGAATATTGTGTTCGATTTGCACAATTTTGATTTGCGCGACATTTTTCAGGAATGTAATCCTGGCATAAAATTAGACCTGCCTGTACTGTCACTGATTATGCCACTGGTGTCACTATGAAGTACCTTATAATACATTCACTACTACACAGAATAATAAGCACAGAGAAGTACATACAAACAATGAAAGTATTTCTTAAGTGATCACACACATTGACTGATGAAAACAAACTACATATCTTCATTCTTGTCTTGTGAAACAAGCAGCAGTGATGTGGCTACAGATCACATATATCTTGATATCATAATGTGATGCAAATGGCACATGTATCATGCAACTACCTTTATCAGCATTACAATGTATAAAACAGCAGCAGAGCTAAACCACCCGCCTTTTCATGGGTACCAGGTGCTCTTTCCTCAGCCAGAGTGTGACGCTGATTATTCACCTCCACCTACTGTCAAGGTTAACAAGACCTGGAGCTATACCTACATTTCCCCATATACCATAATGATATGGCACCTCAGTGTGGGGACTATGTCACCTTTACCTCCTATCACATCTACCACAAAATGTAACTTGCAGCAGTTTTTATATTTGATATCTTACTATTCTCCCTGCATATTTAGTCTCACCTTTGTCAGTGTCACTGGGTATCTCACAAACAACTAAATAATGATGACAAAGTTACATAAAACTTCCTGGGAGAAAAATAAGATGTAAAACATGAGATCTGAGGTTCTTACAGAGATGTCATTGAGGATGCAAGTCTTCCAGGATGTGACAATGTGTCACTGGATGGGTGGCTCCTGATATTTTGAAGGAATGATGTGCCTTCAAAACACTGGGAACCACTCACCCAGCAACACAGCATTACATCCCACACATTTTCATCTTCAAGGTGTAAAAGATTTATCAAACACTGAAAGTTGTATTTGACAGCAAATAAAAAAGTCTAAAATACTGAGTTCATACTGAAATCAATCAGGTAGTTTCCACAGCACTAAAAACAACAGGACAAATGCTTCCAATTTTTTACCCCTAAACTTGTCTCAAATTATGACTAACAAAAAAATGTTTCTTTTTTCAAGAAAAGTGCAATGACAATCAAGACCCATGAATTTCAAATACTGAGGCGTTGTTGCAGAGTTATACTGTTAAATAGTGCAATTTGCTTTACATACATGCAGAGTTACACTGTTAAATAGTGCAATTTGCTGTACATACATGCAGAGTTACACTGTTAAATAGTACAATTTGCTGTACATACATGCAGGCAAAAACATTAGAAGGGATGAAATTTCTCTCATACATAAGTTAAAAATATATACTAATTACAAAAAATAAATAGAAAATTAGGCTATGACACTTGAACTGGATAATACACATTCAAGGGCGTCACAAACGTAAAATCTGAGATGCAATAATATTTTAAAATAGATTCCCCTCTGTCACAAATGCTACTTACAGCACGAACGTGGAAGACAGCTACATCATCCAAATATGGACTAAGGGATAACCGGTAGATCTCAGCTGCCGGCACACGATATTTGATCTGCAGTGTGCGCTGATCCAGTATCAGCATGGAGCTTGTTGACAGCACAAATAGGATTGGAACAAACTGTATGCAAACGTGGAGGGTTTTAATTTCAAGTTTTATTCCACTCTTTTAAATTTTATGTTCATCATCCTGTTACATCAGTTTGGTTTCACTTACTATAATACACAGATGGACAATGCAATATCTGTGTTCATTACACTACTGCTTCACATCTGTTAACAAACCAACACAGTAGGATTGAAATGTCTTGTAATTACTATAAAGTGAGACCTGAAATCATGTCATAAGCCATAAAAGAAGACAAAGATGGCAGTAGTGTGGCCATATAATACAAACTGAAAAAGGGCATCAAAAGGGTGAAAGGAAACAAAGAAAAACAAACATATGTACAGATCATAAAAAGGTCAGTTGACTAAACTGAAACAGATGTTTCCAAAGACAGGGACAAGTATGCAATAAATGATGAAAGATGAGAAAATGCAGGTGGCTGATGGAAGCTTTACTTGTAACTTTCATTCCACACATTGGAATACATGAGGATGACAATCTGATGAAAAAATGCACTGTATAATACAACAACAAGACGAGCAATGTCAATATAATGTAACACAAGGCGCATTTATGCAACCATTGTTGCAGTGGAAAAGCAATAAGTATTACACAATCTGAGTGTGTATTTGTAAACACAAGTATCCAGCATGCAATGAGCATGCACCACATTGTCATCTGTGGCCTACCCTGCTGTACAACATTTTTCCCCATTATCCCACAAATGGTATGGTTTTTGAAAAAAAAAAAATTATTGAACATAAAATGTGTGTTTCAATTTTCTCTACAATGTTTGTCTGGAACATTGTTTGTTCTAAGAAGAAGTGGGTGAGATATGATTAAAAATGTACATTGGTCCTTACGTAAAGTAACCGTTATTCCTGTCCAGTTTTAATGAGACATGAATTTTCTTGACAGATTGTCAAAAAATACTCAACAATCGAATTTCAGGAAAATCCTTCCCATGGGAGCCAAGTTGTCCCACATGGACAGACAAATGGAGATACATGATGAAGCTAATAGTTGCTTTTCACAATTTTGTGAACACGCCTAAAAAGTTCTTTAAGTGAGGTTTAACAAAATCCTGCATAAAGGTGAAGGTAATAATTAGAGTGCCTTACTTCTTACATTTGTACTACAGTGACATAATCTATTTTCTCTCAGCATCTTTACAGTAATAATCAACAATGAATTAGCTACTGTTTTAAGAAAAACTGCTTCTTTATTCTCTTCTTTACTGAAACTCTGAAACAAATCACTTCCTGTACACCCTCTCTTTCTTTCCGTGAAAAGAAAAATTAAACCCCATTATCCACCCCCCCCACCCCACCACCAACACCAACTTCATTCAATCAAGGTCCTCATATTTTCCCTACACATTCACAAAATATCCACAACCTAGGTTGAGATCTTTCGACATAAAACCTTTTCCTGAGGCTCAATGAAACTTCCTTCCTATTGTCTCTACCACTTTCAAACTTTCTTTATCTACTTCTTCCTTAACTTCAGTTCTTTACACTTACAATTAACTTCAAAACAAGCTGAAACTTACATAAAATAAAGTGTGTTTTTCCTATGGATACAAATCTGTCTCAATTTCCCCTCATCTTTTCCTGCTACCCTTCTCCTACACTTCTGATATTCAGTGCTGGTGTTAATTAGCTGACCGATGGACACTCAAACTCCACAACCTGTGCGGTACATCTGACAATCATATGTCCACACTCAGTTTTTACAATGTCCACTCAATTCAAGCAATTTCATACATATTTTATAAATGCAGAAAAGATTCTGATAAAGTAGAATGCCTTTAATCCAGATGCTTTGGCAGCTGCAAATTGTCCCAATCATGGATGCTTCAACATACTCTTACTCGAGCAATTTCTGCGGTATGAAGACTCCTGGTTAACATTCTTATGGTCCCTCAGCATCCCTGGTACAAACTGAAGGGACCCCAGAAAACAAAGAAAGGGGGCTTAACACCCCTAAAGCAGCAGCAGAAGTAGATATCCAAATGGAATATTCCTCTGTTTAGTCCTGCAGCCCCACTATAAAAGCAGTAACAAACTATTCCCTGTATGAATTTAGTTCAGTACAGATACTGTTTGATAATCTAGAATATTTGATAACTCAGCACCTGTCCTATCCCACAGGTGGTGGATTAAAGGAACTCCACTGTATGTGTCTTGAAAATCCTGTTCAGAATGCTGGTCTTATGGTATAAGTGTGTGTGATGAAATATGTCATCAGTACAGATACAAGAAGCAAGGTTTTTCTGCATACTAAATAGTGTAATGTTACCCCCTGAAGAAATAAAGTGATACAATCAACATCTTATGGTCCCTACAGTAAACAACAGAACAAAACCTGTTATTTTCTAAAAGTATGTACACACACATATGAAACAGCACTGAACTTCATCCCACTAAACTGCTCATTTTATAAACCCAACATATGGACATTTAATATACATAAAAATACAGCATTTTGTTTAATCCTACATGTTTTGGCGGAACTCCGCCTTCTTCAGGGAGTCTCCACCAATACTTAAAACTCACTAAAATATAATACATTACAATTGTTATATGTATTATATCATAGTTATTTCTGCAGTTAAATTCAGAAGTGTCAGATCTAAACCTACAAATCCAAATAAATCAGAAAATAAAATAACCAAGAAAACATAAAATACCATTTACATGAGCACAATATACAAAAAGTCCTTTTGTTAGTCATTAAAAGCAAGCAACCAAAGCAAGACAAAGAAGAAGAAAAATACACCTAACCTTCCCACTTGATCTGGTGATCTTGTTTATGATGTCTGCAAACACCACATACTGGTCGTTGGTCTCTATACAGGCCTTCTTCCATTGGATATTCTGTCTAAGGCGAACATAATCCCCCAGGAAGGGATGTGACACACTTAAAATAAAACATAAAAACTTGTATACTATACAGTTTTATAAAGTTCAACTATAAAGTACATCAGCGAATCAGTTTACATCCTCACCTTCGTGGGTATGAAGCTTTCCTGTCCTTGAAGATAATACTAGCTGTCACTTTTTCTCTCATTCTATTTCTTGCTGTTTGGTCAAATTTGAGACGATATCTGTGACACTGGAATTAAAATAACCAACATCTAGTCTGTTCTTTCACTGGCATACTTCGATACTTGCCCACCTTGAGGAAGCATATGGTAATGTAAGAGTATATAAGGTGACTATACATTTTCCAAATATGATTTTATCATAATTACAAAAAGCACATGGACAAAGAACATTCAAACTTGATATCTCCTTACTATTATGGAGCAGTAGTTAATAACAATGCACTTCAATAAACAGTGAGGGAATTATCTTAAGTACAATTATGGTATTGCCTGGAGAAATAAGAGAACACCTGTTAAGAAATCTTTATCAGACTATCCTGTTACAATCAAGATCCAATCAAGTAAAATTTACAAAGGAGGAAGGCATACAAAAATACTGTAAGATACAGTAACTCTAGTCTTTAATAGCCACACTTCCCCAACCACAAAAAATATCAACATAATAACAGTTTCCTGTTCATAATGCTTTCCCATTTGCTTTCTAATGTTTCTGTTCCAAACATATCAATTTATTTTGAAGTAAAGTATACAGACCCTCCACTTGTGGTGTATCCGTCTAAGAATTAGGCTGGTCTCTGCTAATCTTCTGTGACATGGTGGCCACTCCCTGCTGATTGGAGACTCAGATTCTGGAGGAAGTTGTCGAGTAAGGCGAAGCAGAAACTGCAATCTCTAGAAGAAACATTTTTAAGCAATAATGTAATCCTCCTTCAATAGTACCTCCATTTCATCAAAGGGAGTCGGTATGCACCAGTGAACTTGAAAGTTATGCAGGCAGCAGCCTAGCTGCTGGTAGGGCCATCTATGCAAGACAGGTTTTGAGCGAGGTGCCAGACAAAGAAAGATACTGTGACCCTGAAGGTTGGGGACTGAGCAAGGTGATGACATCCTCACCTTGTAAAAAATTCACCTGTCTCAATATGCTAGCAACATGGTGGTAAGGGCCCAAAAATGGGCTAAAGCACCATAGAAGATGCAGAACTTAATCCCAGAATTTGAATATTGATCGCAGATCCAACAGAAAGCATCATAGTCTGCTTCCATGAAAAATATGACACTCCCCAATTTAAATATTCAACTATTTCTGCCTGCCATTAAAAAATACAACAGACATTGTCCCATTCTGCTCTTAAAGAACAGGCAATAGTGAAAACTGAACCCTTGATTTATTGGTTATAACTTGGTACTGTTCTTGTTATTTGCTGCGCAAATCTTGTCATCTGAATCACTGTAAATATGCATTCTATACAGAAGTGGCATCTTCATGCACCATTATACTGCTTCAGTATTCATGTTTCTGTTAATTTATGAATTCAGTTACTATTAAACTTTGTAATAATACTATTATTACTTTTGTGAGACATACATAAATATCAGTTTAATAAAATGTTACCTCAAGCCATTGACTGGAAAATATTCTAGACCAAGGAAAAATGTGCAACATAATAGCTTTTGCTTATAATGCTCAGTGAACTACCAAGGCATGTAGCAGTCAGAGGCTAGTGTACTGCACCATGCAAATAATACCTACAGGCAGGAAGTAGTTCTACAGCTGAAAAATCCACATTTTTGATAGGTGATGCATCAGAAACAGTCCTGCTACACAAATCTATGCTCACCAATGTAACAATTTTAAGACTTGAATTTTGTACTAGTCAAGCATCTATCATCACTGCCTTGGTCAACTTGAGGTACCAAATTCCACTTCTACTCATCATCTGCATCAAAGGTAGGGCTAATACTGTTAAAAGTCTGCTGTGAATAGGCTGATCATATGATAGTTCAGGCAAAATAGTTCAGAACAGAATACTGAGCCTAGAATCTGAGTTAACATTCCTCGGTCAATAAGGTTGCAATAAATTTGTGAACTATACGAAAATTCTACATAATTATATCAGTATGGAAGAAGTTAAATTTGAACCAGACATCATGTATATGTGCATATTACAATATAGCAGACCACAGGTTCTACAGGATCATTATTTGGATAAGGGTAAGACAATATCCCATCCAACACTGCAGCGCTCATCTACTGTACTAAGCCCTCCATACAGGTGAGACGAGATAGCCTAGGAAGAGTGACTGGTTAGGCACATAGCACGCACATACACAATTACCATCTCAGTGTTTTGATGGGAAAAACTGCAATGGTGGCAGTCTAACCAAGACACAGTAGGTTCTTCCTTAGCCAGAGGCACCCATCCTGCTGAAGTCAATATCCCTAAGGCAGGTTTAGAGGTGTTACCTTCACTCTAAGCTCGATAGGAGTTGAGGATTGGAATTAAAGGCCATAATTACAAGGGACAAGAACCAGCCCTGCTTAATAACCTTAAAGCTTAATCAAGCTATCACAATGCCACTGTCAGGTTCAACAGGCAAGTAGAACTTGATCGCGACCAACAGTGCAACCTTATATAAAAGTCTCTGACTGGTGACGGTTTCCACAGTCTCCTGAACATAAGGTTACAATTTAATATTTATTATATGGCAAATTCAAATTGCATTCTGTGGCTAGTAATGTACTAAGCAGTTGTACTTCTATGTAACAGAGGAATTTACATATGTTGCTGTAGCGTGACTGTACATATTATCCCATCCTGCAAAGAAGTTTTGGGTATCATGTACACTGTTATAATTAAAAAATGAAATTCCTTTATTTATATAACTACCTATTCATGTCCTGTAACCTTTTTAAAACTTAAAACATAAAAAACGTGTACAAATTGGTTATAAACACACATCAGGAATCACAATTACAAGAGTGCTCTTTCAGAAGTTCACATTACCTCTAACCATTAGCACACAATACCAATCATCAGTCTCTAAGTAATGATCATCACATCATGCAATAGTCCTAGTCTTTCTGGCGTGTGTGCACAGTAGATTTCCCTGTTCAGTAGCTTATTTGTACAGCAAGTGATTAAGGACTCACCTTCCAGTGAATATAGTGCCTCTGTATTACGTTTACTGCCCATTCCACCTGCTTCCGGTGCTTGAGAACACGATATTCTTCTCTTGCCTGAAAGATAATGAACAATTTGACAGTGCTACAGACATATTCTTAATAGTCACTGATCCTCCATTATACCCTAGAAATACATACGAAATGTAGATACAATAGTATAATTATGAGCAGTAATTTGTTAGTAAATCATATTACTACTTAGAAAATGCAGTATGATGGAAAAGTCATACCATTTTTTACAATAAACATGTATGTATGTCAAAAGTAAACTATGGTACTTCTTTCAACATGAAGAAACATTTATGCATTAGTTGGAGAGTAAATATTCATACTATTCGTAACTGACTGTTCATTTCACATCACAGCTTCAGTCTAGCTCATATACACCACTTCATAAGAAAAGGCTTCATATCAAAGGCAATGAAGTGACCTTAAATTCTGTCATTGTATCAGTACCATTTTAAGCTGTGTTTGTGTGTATATATTCATTTTTTGTAATGTTGGAAATAAATGATAGGAGCCAATACACAAACGTGGCTGTTGAGCTGGTGATGGTGCTTGGGTGAGGACTGCCTTCTATTAGTGGTAAATGGAATGAGACTTCTTGCAACTGTACACTTTACACCTGCTGCTGCATATTTAGGAAAGCCACTCCTTTTCATTTGTACTGTCCAAACAGTACAAGTACAGTGCAATATACAAAATGCTTAAATTTGCAACTTCTTCAGTTTTTATGTTAAAAACTAAACAATTCTTTACGTACATAGCTTTGAGGACAAGTCTTCATGAGCAATATTAGACATAGAACAAAATCTGACATTCATCTTCACCTAAGCCACCTCTTCAACAGTGATATTCATGTCTTCTCACTTGAGCTTGCCACTGCTGCATTGCCCTCTCTTATTACAACATGATTTACAAGCCCATGTGTCAGACAATCCTGAAGAGTTCTGATGCTCTATTCATTATTTATTCATACGCTTCTCTACGTTTCACCATACACAACTGATATCCCATGATAATGCCAGCAACTTTTATTTGCTACAACTCCAAAAATGAATTACAGAAAACATCAAAATAGAGCTGCAATCTTTTGCACTGACTGCTCAGGTATGATCTAAGCAGAAAGATCAGTGCTTAGTACTGCCTCTAACAGTATCAAATCCTGATCCAGAAGTCAGGTCTAGACAGTACAATTCCGCACTGCACACCCTTCCACTAGACCTGACCTGCAGATCAGAATTTGTCACTGGAATGCACATCTTGAACTAACGTGCCACAAAAATTCAATCATTTATACATTTACTGTAACTCATGGCAACTCTTCAGGTTCATTTATACATTTACTGTAACTCATGGCAACTCTTCAGGTTCATTTATACATTTACTGTAACTCATGGCAACTCTTCAGGTTCATTTATACATTTACTGTAACTCATGGCAACTCTTCAGGTTCATTTATACATTTACTGTAACTCATGGCAACTCTTCAGGTTCATTTATACATTTACTGTAACTCATGGCAACTCTTCAGGTTCATTTAGTAACTGACTGTCACAAAACCAACATTTTGTTCATGAATTTTTAAAGCTTGCCCCTCAACACAAATTGACATGCCCTCCCAGGTTCTGGATTGCTCGAAAGGAAGCTAGCTGCATTACTGACAGCAAACTTTCATTACTTCTACAGTGAAATATCTAATAATATTACTACAGAACTTCCAGTGAGGTTACCACACACAAATAATTTCTTCAAAAGAGAAATCCCCATTTAACATCCCTCTTGGAGAAGGGACTTCATTCAACTTATTAACCCTTTAAACCCCGAATTAAATCCCATCTGCTATTTGCTGGCATTATTAGGAGCTCACCATTTTCTCCACGTTAGCAGGATAAGGGTTAAATTATTAACCTTTAGGCTACTAATGTC
>Ga0268261_10004654_pt1 | contig 10302 bp, 3 predicted proteins | sample TergutNc150P1_FD_190353 | JGI IMG/M metagenome (GOLD analysis project Ga0268261, IMG submission 190353) | Nasutitermes corniger P1 segment gut microbial community from laboratory colony in Florida, USA - Nc150 P1 (SPAdes) (version 2) | ecosystem: Host-associated > Arthropoda: Insects > Digestive...
TCTCTCTCTGTGTGTGTGTGTGTGTGTGTGTGTGTGTGTGCGCGCGCGCGCGCGTGTGTGTGTGTGTGTGTATATATATATATATATATTGTGTTTTACACAATGTTTTAAAATATTCAGAGAAAACACAAACAAGGACAATCTGTGCATAATTTTGTATCAGACTTAAATATGCCTGAAATAAATTCTATGTACAAAAAAGCCTACAATCAACTTCAGACTCCTGAAAAATTGTGCATCATCCTCTCCATGCATACCTTGAACTATTTTAATCATTAATGAAAAAAATGTCATTACAGTGGCATCTATGGGCCCAGAATTTACACATTCCCAACAAACTTTGTTAATTTTATATAATTTTTACCACTACTTTATCTCCAGATACTAGGTTCAACAGTGAGAAACTCACAATCCACCACAAGACATGTTTCAATTCCATTCACATAACAATCAAATTCATATCAATACACATAAACCATACTATGAATAAACAACATGAAAATATCATCTGTATTTAATCGTAAAACATTAACGTTACCTGCACTAACAATGAAATATTTATACCATGAACCAGAACCTTAACTAAACTTTTTCAGAACTAACAAACACGGAAACTAAAAACACATAAAGCTTTTGAGATCTTGACACAAAAGACCATATTGGTCAAAAATATGAATTAGCTGCTTACTCCTTGATGTTGCTTGGCAAGTTCTAAGTACAGAATTTAATCACCTGATTCATGGTGAAATGTAAAACATGTGATTTCGATACTCCTGTACATAATACAGCAGTACATCTTTCACATCACTGTCAGTATTATTTTTATAAGCAGCAAAATTTACTCATTCCTGAGGTCAAAAGTACTTAAGCTACCTCACAAAAATAATATTACAGCAAATAAAACAACGTATGTAGCTCGTGTAATTTTTTCATAACTTCTTGTCTCTCTTCATATCCACTATACATATTAATGTCACCTAAATTGTAATGAATAATTTTTCATCTACTTACATACAATCACGAAACAACGGAACAAAATCGCTGGTAATTATGTCTGTTCCCTAGTCAAAGTCTAAAAAAAAATCACATACATTTCATCTTAATGACGTTGCAATGTAATGTGCCCCGCTAATTTTCAAACTGAAAACAGGACCGTAGCGTCAACAAGTTACCAAAAATGGTATGTGAGACATGTCTCCTAAACACAAAGTGTGCTCAAAATGCAACATGATATAATTATATTTTAATATTCGTTAGCGACAGCACCAACGCTAGCTTTTTTTCATTAACTTTACTTTGCACCGTTATACTGCCATAATGATACGACAGTTATTTGCTAATAAAAAAACAAAAGGTTATAAAAATTAATAAGCTTACTGCAATGGTAGTAGACTACAAGTCATTACAACTACATCTATTTCAGTATTTTCCTACATAAAATACATCGCCTACCTTCCTGCAATCTATCACACGTAGCATTAGTATGATGTTTATTGTCAACGTCGGCCATCTTCAACTCTTCCTCTTCTTCTTCCCTCCCTTCCACTCACTGACCATTGATCACAGATAACCATGGCCACAGATTACTACGCCCTAATGTTTATACTCTGTAATTAATCTTTTTTTTTATTTAGCATATATTTATCACCGTTTGCTACATATGTAATTCTTGGATAAGTCAATAAAACCATAAGATAGAATAGAAAACAGACTCACAAACATATTACAAAGAATTGCGTAAGTTCCAGTCAACGAAACCCATAAGAACCATCGATCAACCAGACAAGTGCGATCCTTTTATCCATATAAACTAATCTAATTACAGAACAGTAACTTTTACAATTAAATAGAAATCCTACTTTCATCTTATTTTATTTGCATTATTAATTAATGATTCTATTGTATTCTTCAAAAATAAAAATCTCATTCAACGAATAAAACGGATCATCCAGTAAAAAAAACTTTAATCTTTGTTCAAAATCGCTAAAATTTTCCACATTTCGGTTGGCATTATGTTGTACAACCAAATTCCCATATTTATCACACTCTTCTTAAAGAGCGATGAATTACAACTTAGAACATGCAAATCACATTTTCTTCTCATATTATACTCATTCATATTGAAATTCCTTCTCAAATTAATTTCGTTTTTTTATGTAGTACAACACCGCAAAGATGCATAACATGGGCACTTTGAAAATCTTTAACTCTTTAAAAATTTGCTTACAAGACTCTTTTATGAAGTTCTTTATATGAAGGAAGTACCCTATTTTCGTATCTGTACACTCTCAGTTTCCCCCCTCCATAAAATTATACCATACCTTATTAGAGACTGAAATTTTTCAAAATATATATTTCTTAACATAAATAAGCTGCTCACCTATTAGTGATGTGATCGTATAAAATACCTTGTTTAACTTTGAGCCTAAAGACTGAATGTGGTTATTCCATTCTAGATTATTTGAGATATTAATTCATACACAAATTTACTCCGGATATATAATTAATTTCACGATTGCCAAAAACTATCCTAGGCTTTACTTCATTACAAGTTTTGTTAAAGTGAAACAACATCGCCTTTGTTTGATCAGTAGTACTGATAAGGCTGTTATTTAAGAACTAAGTTTCAAATTGTGTCATGACTCTATTTAGACTTTCCTGTATGGCATCAATATTTTTGTCTATAATAACTATATTAATATCATCAACAAAGAGGGCTAATTTTGCATCCTAGATATTTAAAGGTAAATCATTTATATATAATAAAAACAAAATGGGGCCCCAGAACTGTTCCCTGAGTAACTGTGTGTTTCATTTACTTATGCAAAGAATTATATTTCTGTTGGTATTTTCTTTATCAGTTTTAACTATTTCAACATACTGCAACCAATGAGTTTGATAAGATTCTATCCATGCCTTTATTGTCCCTCTTATTCCATTATATTCTAATATGGCAAGTAATACTTCATGATTTATTACATATGCCTTTGTGAGGTCAAAAAATAAACCTAAAACATATGTTTGTCCATGGATTCCTGGATGTTTTCAATAAACATTTAATTGGCTGTTTCAGTTGACTTATTTTCTCTAGAACCGTTTTAAACACCTGTCAATATATTATGTTTATTTATAAAAAGTATTAATCTATTATAAATTAGTTTTTCTAAAATTGTTGAGAACAATGATAGAATGGATATTACTCATAATTATTAATGTCATATTCATTGCCCTTTTTTATAAATGTTTTATTTTTGCCATTTTCATTAATTCAGAGAAAATACCTTGATTTATAGAAACATTAAAAATAAAGATTAAAGGTTTACTAATGTACTAAATACTTTTTGACTAAAAATTCTGAAATCTGATCAAACTATTTGAGGCTTTACCTTTGAATTTACACACTACCTTATTTAATTTGCCTTTGTTAGTGGGTAAACAAACATAGCATTTGAATTATTTTTAATTTTTATTTGAAAAGTTTGACTATTTATATGGGGCTTATTTTGTACTGGAAGATCTTCTGCACCATCAATAAAAACGGAATTCAGTCTATCAGCTACATTTTGTGGGTTTATGATTTTTTCTGAATCAGTTCATAACACAATATTCTGATTAGATATGTGTGATTTTCCCGTTTGTTTCTTAATTAATGTCCACATCACCTTTGTTGAGTGTTTTTGCATGTCTTACCAACCTATCATTTTTTCTCTCTCTTTTTTCCAGAAATAACTCTATATATATCGAGTGACATCTATTGATATAATTCAAAACTTCTCTAGTTGCAGTTATATTTTTCTTTAAATTGTTTAAAAATCTCATTCTGTAACATGAGACCTTTATTCCTTTAGTTATCCATCTACTTTTTAACCTCTTTCTTGTATGATTTTATGGAAAAGCACTTTCTTAGTAAGGCACAAACTTACTAAAAAATAACTTGTATGAATCATTTAGGTTATTATTCAAATAAATCTCTGCCCTTGATTCCTTTTTGAGTAAGTATTTCAAATTTTCAACATTTCTTCTACAAAACATTTCTTCTTGTATTTTTTTCCACTCTATCATTCTGTCTGTTCATCATAAAACATAAAATCTGTGCAAAATTGTCTGAGTCTCCTCAGTTCAACACTTCAGTGGAATTACGACTGTATTGCTTGTTTATTCTCATAACATAAAGGGCTTGTATTCTTGGTAAACCTTGTTGGTAATGCAACTGTGTTGGTTAAATTATATAATAATGACCTGTGTAAAGTCTGTAGTTGTACACTATCTTGTAGGATATTCTTTCCATTTGAGCTTTATTAGATTTAACTTTTTTACTCAGAGTATATCTTCAACTTCATTTGTTATTTTACTGCTGTCTGTTCTTTGCCTTTCTGGTTCATGTGTAGTCCACGTCTTTAATGTAGTTCTCCACCAGTATCCACTTCCATCACTCAAAGATTGTCAATAATCTAGTTTTTTGAGTTTCCTGTTAAACACTTTTATGTCACTATTTACACATGATTATTTGTAGTTAATGTGCTCCAAGCTTGTGAAATCTTATTTTGATTTTCGTTTTCAATGTGGGTCATTGAGTTTCACCTTTCAAAAATCCGGAATTGTACATACAGTCATTCATTCCTACAATGTACCTGTATCAGGCTACACCCATAACGAACATTACTGATTATGTTCATTACATTTCTGTACTGACATTCCAACTGCCTTTGTAAATGTTTTTCACATTGTGGTACATATAAATTATTTAAATCAAAATCTTTCATATTATACTGAGCCCCACTCAGTGCCTTGCTAAAGCTAATAAATCTAGTAAATAACTTATGTGTACAAAATTGGAAACTTCTTTAATTATTTTCATCTATGAACAATATAGCATTATCACAATATGTACCCTGGCTAGTAAGGATCTTGTGATAGGTAGGTGGTAATGGTGCCATGACCATCATCTTTGCTATGGTATGGAGGCATGAGCCAAGGCAATGGTGTTTGACAATTCCAATTTGTTTTGCGCATATTTACTATGCTGCCACAAAACCAGTATATGACATCCATGGTATGGACGAGGCTCTGATGCTGCTGAAGATCTTAACCCAAATTCATGTGAGCACTAACCAGTCTGGCTGCAATTCTTTCCACCAAATGGCAATTTACAAATGTGAAATACTGTACAGATTCTAGTCTACCTGACATAACATGTGGAATAATGTTCATTACTTACGTACATCTTTCTCCTCCATTTTAATCTCATTACATTCAATTCAATCTCCCTACTCTAGACACATTTACTACTCAGGCTATCCTTAGTTCTTGTTCCAGAGTTCCTAACCAGTTCCCACCTGTACATGACAGCAGCATCTTCCTTCAAAATGCTGGAAATCAATAAGGCTGCTACTAAGCACAACACAGAACACAAAAACCCCCAAATAAAAATTAAAATATTTATAGTTACCTGTGTTTTCATGATTTTGTATTTGTGTGCGCAGATAGGAACAACATGCATTCTCAGGCTTACCCAAGGAAAACTGCTATACTGCACACACAGACTAGGTTGACCATGGAGCCAGCCTGGAAATCATTTCAGTTCTCCAAAACTGCAAACCTGTTTGAGATCTTAATCTGATACTGTTTCCTAACCTACAGCTCACTTAGCTTTCTGAGATTCAGTCTCACCACATCAAACTTCTGTGCTGCTTGTTTATTTATCGTCAAACTTTCCCTAACTTTTGCAACCACCAGATTGTGATTAGTACCACAGTTATGTCTCCTGAAAGATCACACATCAAGTATAATCGACTTCCAGCTCCTATATATCAATATACGATCAATCTGATAGTGAGTTTTCCCATCAGGAGAAGTCCAGGTGTATTTATGAATGTTTTGTTGTGGAAACATCTTGCCCTTAACAACCAGATTTTTTGATGCGGCAAAGAAAGTGATCATAACCTCAATGTTCTTCACCATGGTAGCCTCGTACCTCACGCAGGAATCACACATAAATGTAACTTACATACTATTTCCTACATTTAGTGACCAAATTTCACGTGATTAAATACTGCAGTAAATAAGGTTGGCCAAAAATCCAAACATTCTGAATTCATAGATTAATACAGTTCACAAGAGTAGCTGACCTGCACCTCAATAATGACCTTTACTTGTTGTCTCTCTTCAACATCATATACTTTAAAGTATTATTTAACACATTTATCTTTCAGAAACAGGAGTACTGACTATAGTCACTCATAGCATTAGGTTAGCTACCAGCCTCTGGGCAGTGATGCCATGCAGCCTGTGAAATGATGTTTTGGAGGAACATGCTGCTTCAGTATCAGGGTTGATGATAAAAACAGCAGGTTCCTCTGAAATGTCAATTCCAGAAGACAGTAAGCCCAGTCACCATACAGGAACCTCAAATTTCACACAATTAGTTTAGTGTACACATGAATGGTTATCAGATGGTATTTGTATGCACGAACTGAGGTTCCCACAGCAGTCCTGATAAAGATTCTGGACTTCATGACATGATGCCATAACTGTTTACCAACTGACACGGCATCATATCCTAGAACTCTGGAATATTCACTCTTTGTGTGCTTAGGGCAGAGTATCACAAAGGTCATGTAAAGTGTGGAGTATGCAGTTATCCTGTATTTTTATTTAACTACCCTGTACAATGTCTCAAAATGACTACATCAAAAGAAGAGCTTAATATTTCCGATTTTAAGATACCAATATGTAAATGAATATGCCATCCAGATATTGTAAGTTTTATTTACAATACAGTTCTCACTTCATGTGAAGTTACCTAACAAATTATTGTGTGAGGTTATTATATTGTTACAGTACTCCATAACAATCAAGGTACACACATGCACTGGTTTGCTACACCTCACATCTGTCACAGTACAAGGCAGAATTATGCATACTATTGGCAGTAGAACTGTGGATTTAAAACTGACAGCCAAGAAGCACTGAACACTGAATATCTGCATTTGTGCACTAATACATTCCAAAAAAGCACAGCCTTCAAGGCCTCAACAAATAGAAATGGACTGCATATGCAGCTTCAGTGATGAGCAACAAATAATTGTGTTACCCTGTTTTCTGGACCCCCTTTGTATCTGCCTCTTCATTACTTAGTAAAATCACAAATCCTGCAGAGAAAACAAAAACTGTGAAGTTTGTGCATGATTGTGATTACTTGTCATTGCCCAAAAATGCTTTAATCATTAAACCAACATGCTGGCACCTGAAAGGAACACTGAATGAAGACAGGTTAAGCAGAAGTATAGATACCAATGAGGAATTAATTGAAATGATGAACTCATTTTATGAGTCCTTGCCTTTGATAGTAAGGAAAGAGGACAATGAAGATTTCAGTTTCCTGCAAAGCTGTGTAGTCTGGTGGGTTTACCAACAAAAAGGAGTGGAACAGACATGCAAAACCTACTGTCTTTATTTTCACAATCCAGGTCTAACCTGAAGACAGCCAGTTCCTCTGAAACACTGGTAACTCTACCAGGAGACAAGGTACCACAACCGGCAGGACAGTAAAATTTGTACTGACTGCTGTGAAAACCCCAAACTTCAACTGGTTATGACACCTGACATGCTAAATTGTCATAATGTTAGGATCCAGGACAAACAAAATCCATATTAATTCCATTAACATGTAAGTCATGCCCTTGAATAAACTTTATTTCTTGTGACAGAATAACTGTGACTAGTAATTCAAATTACAGACAATACCAACAATTTTATTCTACTACTAATAAATCTGCAACCTTTCAAAATACATCATACTTGCCAAGAAATAAGAACCTCCACACTTTTCACAAAAATTACAAAGTATTAAGAAGGGTCTTTATAAATTGCTCAATTGGTAGGGAAGAACCTACAGCATGACCTGCTCACTCTCTGGGCTTAATCCCTGTAGATTAACTTTGCGGCTTTCACAAAACACAAATCTGTAACAAACTAAATATTGTGAAGAAAATAATGTATGCATCTGTGATCCCGTCTGATATATCCCTATGTTGGAAAATGTATTCCCACATCGCAGAAGTGCAAACTTAGACTCATCAAAACTAATAACAGGAGACAAATAGGAGTTATTAAAACTACAGCTTCAACACATCTGGATTACGTGTTAATTCATATCCTAAACAGTACAAGGAATATGAACTTATGAAAACATTTTCTTCATAGCAGCTGCCAATTTAGCATCAATTCTCCCTTGTCGCTGTTTCAATTCCCGCTGTTTCTCCCTTGCTGCTGCATTTTCTGGTTCAAGTTGTTGAACCTGGTTTAAGTCTTCTTTAGCTTCTTCAAACTCTTGAGTCTCCATATAAGCAACAGCCCTCCGGAACAGAGCCTTGATATTGTTTTGTTCTAGCAACAGAACTTTGTTGCACATTTCTATCACATTAGAATAATTCTTATACTTAAGATGACAAGAAGCTATATTGTTGCACAACAGGATGCGTAAAGACATTATATCTCTCTGTAAGGCAGAGGTGCTATCTTCAAGAGGTGTAACAGTTACCAGTAATTTAAGGGCTTTGCTAAATCTAAAAAATGCATCTCTAGTCCTTCCACTTTTGTAAAGTTCAACACCACGCACCTTATGATACATGGAAATTTTGTATTTCTTACTGTCAGTCCACTGAAATATATATGGTTCATTACATATTTCTTTCAACTGAACTTTAAACTTAAGAGTTCTGACTTGTAAACTTGTTTCATTACGTGATTCTGGAACAAATGTCAAAATCACCAAGCTTACTTCCATGCATAGCATTGTTTGAATACATCTCTCAAGACTACGGTCTACATCTGTATCACTGTCACCTATAATCAATGATCCATTAAACTGCAAACCTAAGTAAACAGACATAGCTGTCTGCTGAATTTCAGCCAATGTAATATTTTCTGTCACAATATCATCAATGGTAACAATGCATTTTCCACCTTCTCGTGGCCTGTCACCCCAAACACCTGCAGTAATAATTTCCTTATGGCATAAAACACCTCGAGAATTTAACATTTCAAAATCACTGACATCCAATTTTATTACTTACAGGATATTAATTTTTTTTACATAAATTTACTTCATGGACAAGAAGGATGGCGCATTATAAGAATTCACGCAGCTTCTTTTCCGAAGTGCCACATTAGTTCGTTATGCATAGAACTGCCAGAGTTAAACATTGTAACTCCAATAGTGAGGAGTTTTTTAAAGAAGATAGGTGAAATTCAATACAAAACAATAAAAAGTTTCATTAATTGAAAAACAAATTGCTTAACTGATAATGAAACACGACAGCAATATCAAATCGTCTGAGGCTCTCCTATCCAGCCAGTTTTACTGCAACAGAATTTCAACGTGACAACAAATAAACAGGATCTTCATATACACGTGCACATGCGGTGAAAATTCGACCACTAAACGGCACTCACGGCGCACTCACATTCGAATCACTGCTTTTCCGTTGCAGTCAATATCATATAGCCTACGTAGTTAATGCCACCTCAAAAAACATATGAACTCACAGGCGTAACCATGCAAACTCGTCCCATAGTGTCCAGTTGCAATAGCGCTGGAAAACTCACATACGCTGCTTATCCAAACACATTAGACTTAAAATCAAACACGTATCAAATCACCTTAGTGATAGTTCAACATCAATGTTGCCAACACCAATCACGTTAGATGTGTATCAGCTACCAACCAACACCGCTTAACATCCCAGGGAAGCTGATGTCCCTCGCCGCCAACGATGGTCGGTGCTCGCCAATCCGAGTCGTTCCTAAATAGCACATCATTTCTCTCACAGATGTCATTGTTGCTGCTGTGTTGTACGTCACAAAAAACTGCATTCAATTTCGGGAACTACGTTGTTATGGGTTATTACACAGTGAGTAGTGGTAATTTCTTACCGACGTTTCGGGACAATCCATCGGTCCCATACGGCTTGGACATCAAACAAATCGACAGTGGCAGAACATAGATTCAATCACAACCATGCTATTCAATTCCAAGACCCAAGTCCTGTCTCCTGTACCCGGCTATATGGAACGACTTTTCAGGGAGGCGGTGGAGTTGGAGCTCCACTCTAACAATATGAACAGGGAGGATGGCTTAGCTTTGAGCGGGTTATGGAAACTTAGAGTAGACCCCCCCCCCCTCAGTAGCGGTGACTGGCGTACGGCCCTTTTAGGGGCATCTACCTCTCACGTTGAAACGACGGTTTCTTTGGCCACAAACCCGTTCTATGATAGGACCCCCCCCCCCCCCCCCCCCCC
>Ga0268261_10004655_pt1 | contig 10301 bp, 11 predicted proteins | sample TergutNc150P1_FD_190353 | JGI IMG/M metagenome (GOLD analysis project Ga0268261, IMG submission 190353) | Nasutitermes corniger P1 segment gut microbial community from laboratory colony in Florida, USA - Nc150 P1 (SPAdes) (version 2) | ecosystem: Host-associated > Arthropoda: Insects >...
CATGTTTCGGGCATCCTCTTGCCCATCATCAGGAGCCTATCAACTGCAGCAGCAGTCTCTGGTTTACCGTAGGAACGTGGTGGTAGCAGTGCTGTTGGTTGTGGTTGGTCCGGTCAGACCGACCACAACCAACAGCACTGCTACCACCACGTTCCTACGGTACACCAGAGACTGCTGCCGCAGTTGATAGGCTCCTGATGATGGGCAAGAGGTTGCTCGAAACATGTTCAGCTGTATTTAAACGACAAGCAATAAACCTGTAATTAATTGCTGCATCTGGTTGGTATTTATTTATTTGAATATCATCATAATGTCCGAAATTCTACACAGCAAATGTAAACAAGATGGGATCCCATACTGTGGCACTGAACATGTCATGTCCATGTTCTGAAATGTCTGCCTGATGATGGTTACTTGTAAGTGAAACCTGTAGCAATTTTACACTACTGAATACATTGTTGTGTTTTGACTGAATGATATTTTAGTTAGTACTACAACACAACGGGATGGCTCCTATCAAAAAAGGTCACATCTAGTTTGTGCTACATCCTTTCCAATTCGTATTTCACAATCACTCCACCATCTAATGTTATATAACATATACAACTGAGATACATACCTAAATAACTCAAGAATCATCAATCAGTACTACTTGGCTGAGAGTTAATCCACCAGCATACTTCCCAAGATTCCTAAGTTTCTAGGTACTGTGATACACTAGCCAATCAAAGCAATAAAAACTAACTGAATTAATTTCCACTACAATTAAAAATAAATCTGAAATTCATTATCCTTTGTATCATTTATGAGTCTCATCATTAGCCTTGAAGTAAAATAGTGCAACATTAAAATACGAAAAATCATACGCATTCAATTTTTGAACAGAGGAATGTGGTCATTTTCCATGGAGTCCTTCAATTTTCAATGGGTGTATTGCACTGCAGAGCGGAAGACAAAGACAGTGTCCAATGAAGGCAACTGCCCAATATACGAGGAAAGTTTCGAGTTCCAAGTCATGTTGCCTGAACTTTTGCTGCTTCGCTTTGTGGTTTTGGATGACGATTACATTGGAGATGACTTCATCGGCCAGTATACGATCCCATTTGAGTGTCTCCAAACCGGTAAGATCTACGTAGCATTTTATTCACATAAAAAACTGGACATTGGAGCCATTAGTGCAAGTGTGAGCTATTAGTACATTGAAGGTACTGGTGTAAATGTGACCTACTTTTACAGTTTCATATCAAAGAAGGGGTGTTCAATCCACAGCCCACCAGGAGGTGTTGTATGACCCACGGCCACATTTATAGATTAAACATATGCTACGAAATTTACAAAATAATGTGAGTTGTCTGGTATACCACTAATCATAACCATACATGTGCAGTCCACACACCGGGCCACACAGTAGCAATTGTGGCTGTTCATCAAAAAACTTGGGCACCCCTGTATTATAGAACCACAAGGCCATGAAATTTTTAGCTGTAATTTTGACAAGTTTCTATTGACTATTAATAATCTTGCCACATTGCTTCTCACAAACAATACTCAACACATGTCTTGCACAGTAAACAAGACAGATCGAGAAGAGTCACATGCACCTGATGGTATGAATCAGCAGTTCCTAGGTTTTATGTAAAAAGTTCTTAGTACGAATCCAAGCAGGTCACGGACAAAGTGACTTGTAATAGGCTAGGAAGTTAGGGTCAAATTTGACTCCAGTCATAAGCAGAGACTTGTCAATACAATTCAAAAATCCAGACTACTCTGATATCCACCTAGCCTTGCTACAAAAATATACTAGGATATCTTTTCCCCTGGATAAAACATCCAAGGGATAATAGCAACCCTCACTTCCATACAATTTTCTGTGGATATTTAAGTTTTCTTTCATACATAGTTTAAGTTTTCTTTCATTCAAAGCATGAGGCTTAAAAAGCACATAGACAATTTTTACTCACTCGAGATACAAATATTCAATTACAGTATTCAGAATAATGCAAATCGCAAATGGGGTTTGCATTTCATGCAGCCCACTTTAACTTAGGCATCAAAGGTCAAAGCTTTTAATCTCTCTCTTCTTGTTTTAGGTTACCGCCACATCCGCTTGCTGTCCAACACTGGAGAGCCCCTAGAAAACTCCACCCTCTTTGTTCACGTGGCTATTACCAACAAAAAAGGTGGTGGGGTGAGTATGTAATGCATTACTTTCTGTAAACTGTCTCTTCATGAATGGTAATATAAGTTTATTCCATGTTTTATGATGTTCTGCATTTACGTCTACCTTATGGAAGCAAAATCGTGAAGGCACAACAGATAAAAATTTTAATCCTGCCATATTTTTTCATAATTTATATTCACCTTTTCAGTGGCTTAGACTTTCTGTTTGTGCATTATCCACCCTCATTCAGGTTACTGCTTTGTTCTACTTTTGCAGTGCACAACTGGTGCCCATAATATCATTATAGACACTGTACTTCTTTCTTATCCTTCAAGGTGAGAGCTCTTAACGTAAGGCCCAACATGATTGCTATGCCTTAATCAAATTCTGTTCTTCCAGAAATTCATGAAGAAGAAATCCAAATCAAACAAAGTTCACAGTGAGCTGCGAATGGTTGGTATCAGACAAGTTGATGACATAATTCGAGTAAGTTAATTTAATATTATCTCTGATTAATGTCTATTAAAGAATGCAAGTGTGTTGGAGAAAATATTGTGGAAATATGCCATAAAGTTTGAACATTGAATTTCCTTGAAACAGAATCTAACTGAGTCCCATTTCAGAGAAGCTCAAAGTATTCAGATATTATGCAAATGGAGTCTAAAACACTGGTATAATTATGTGTATTTTGTATGTTTTCTTCTGGGAAATTCCCCGGCATCTGAATTTTATATGCCGACATTTCAAAACACTCTGTATGTTCCATCTTCATAGGCAGGTAGGTGCAGAATTCTACACCTACCTGCCTATGAAGATGGGACAGAGCATTCCAAAACGTAGGCATATAAAATTCAGATGCCAGGGAATTACCCAGAAGAAAACATACAACATACAGAACATGGCGAAAGTTTGAAATCAAAAATACATGTATTTTAATTCCACCTTAATAACCATACGTTTCCATTACAACATTTTTCCTGGTGTCAGGAGCAATAATCCATCTGACCACTTTGGTATCAGCATGCAACACTTAATAGGGTAAATAAATTCTAAACATACCTCAAAGTTCTGTACAAAACATGTCTTGTGTATCAGAAATTAGAGGCATGGTCACCACCACACAGGCCTTCTTGGTTGCACAGGGCATGTCACAAGCAATGGAATCAGCTCTCAAGGTTCGACAAGACGCAGATGCCGCAATGGAAGATTTGAGGACAGAATGTGGACTTGGTGATGCGGCCAACATGAAACAGTGCCTCCGAGTCCTGCTGCAGAGGCTGTCTGCCAGTCCACAAGTCAGTTCCATGGCAATCCGTAATGAACATGGGGTCAGTGGACATCTACTACTACTACTACTACCACCACCACCAGCACCCTCACTGCCACCAATATAAATATGTAGCTAACTCCATGGAGCAGAATCATTCTTGACAATGTGATAGTTCCTTAGTTAGTCAAGAAATTCCCTGCATTTTATGGAATATGAATGTTCATATCATGTTCTTAACAGTCCACTACTTCTCCCTACCTTGAGCCACAATAATCCAATTCATGCCCTCCCAACTTATATCTTTATGCATAAATTTTCATATTATCCTCTGATCTTAGCCCAGGTTTTCCAAGTGGATGTGTCCTTCAGGTTTCCCCTCCAGATCCCTGCAAGCACTTCCCTTCTCCCCATAAATATCACATGCCTTGCGCACCTCATCCTGTATTCATCACGCAACTTCTAATACTTGATTCAAATAAATTAACCAACTAGATGCAACAGTTATTACTTGACATTTATGTGTGGCTCAACATGTTTCGAGCGCTTCCACGCCCATCATCAGGGGCATACAACTGCATTAGCAGCCTCTGGTTTTACTGTTGGAGCATGGTGGCCAGACCATGACCAACAACGCTGCTACCACCAAGCTCCAACAGTAAAATCAGAGGCTGCTAATGCAGTTGTATGTCCCTGACGATGGGCGTGGAAGTGCCCGAAACATGTTGAGCCACACATAAACGTCAAGTAATAAACTTGTGAAACTGTTGCATCTAGTTGGTTAAATTATTTCAATTGTATGACGATGCAAGGACTTGCAAACGTCAACTCCTAATACTGAAATCATAGAGCTCCTCCACATGCAATTATTTTCAATCAACAGAAACTAATCTAAGTACAGGTAATAATGTGTCTGTTGCAGCTACCAATGTTAAAGGTGGATGCACCAAACATGCCTCCACATCTCCATCGAGCCATTGTTACTTTTGAAAGAGCTATAATAGAAATGAGGTACATGGTGGACAATGGAGATCGCTTGGTGGAAAGCATTAATGCACATTTGTCAACTTTACTGGAAATGTATGAAGAACTTCCCTCCATGGCTGGCATCAAAGGCAAGAAGTACAATCGCATACTGGACAACTTCACGTGGAATGTACGCATCTTGCGTGGTCAGGCTGACCTCTTGGAGTCCTGTAGGAAAGAGTGTCGGCAGGGTCTTGCACAGGTAACATGACTCTGAAGTGGAATAATATATGATATATGATGTATTTATTAACTGCAATTGGGTTGTCACCTGGTGACAGTACACATTTACACACAAACAATACATAAAACAACACAAATAACAACCGAACAACACAAATACAAACTACTGTGAAAGAGTGTGGGCCGTGCCCCATCTTTGCAAGTTTTACCCTGGCATTTGCCTTACAACTGAGGAAAAAGCATAGAAAAACCTCAGTCAGGTTAAGAAAAACCTCAGTCAGAGTACAGTATACATATTACCAAAACACCCACACATTACAAAACTCTCACAAAAACACACATTACAAAACCCACACATACACACGCACACACACACATTACAAAACAATATAAAACCACCACAGTACAAATTAAAACAAAATGCATATAGGAAAAGCAACATAATGGGGAGAAAGAACAGTACCTAGTTTCTAGTGTTGTTAATCCATGGGTATAGCACACCATTTTTAACAGGACCTTCACTTCACTTCACTGCACTTCACCTCACTTCACTTCACCAACCATAAATACCCTTCATGGTACACCCCGATTTAACCCCCTTCACTGCACTACAGCTCACTTCACTTCACCAACCATAAATACCCTTCATGGTACACCCCGATTTAACCCCCTTCACTGCACTACAGCTCACTTCACTTCACTTCATTTCACCAACCATAAATACCCTTCACGGTACACCCCGATTTAACCCCCTTCACTGCACTACACTTCACTTCACTTCACAGCACTTCACTTCACCAACCATAAATACCCTTCACGGTACACCCCGATTTAACCCCCTTCACTGCACTACACTTCACTTCAATTCACTGCACTTTTTAGTTAGTTTACAACCCACTCACTTTCCCTTCAGTTCCCACATTAATCACTCTCCTAATCCTCTTTCTAAAAGCACTTGGTTTAGAGGGGAGAGTACCACAACAATGTTTTTTCAGAAGTGTTCCATACTTACGAGGTCCAACAGTAAAGTAACGAGACTAATTTTCTTCTGGCTCTACTGGCAATACTGCAGCCCGCTAACACAGACAGCCATTGACCTTGATCCTTCCTCTATCCCCAATTGCAGTGGCATGGCTTTGCAGTGATTCATTGTGGAGTAGGTGCCTGACGTGTCAAAACGTGTTTGCGAACCTCGTCACGAAAATGGAAGCACAAAACATTGCGCAGCGGTATGCCATCCTTTTTTGTGTTACACTCGGTGACAGTGCCACCACAACACATGGAAAACTTCGGCAGGCCTTTGGAGATGATGCAATGTCAAGAGCACAAGCCTTTCGCTGGCACAAAATGTTTTTTGAAGGCAGAACCATTGTTGAAGACGAGGAGCGCAGCGGACGACCATCAACAACATGGACAAGTAACAACGCAGCACGAGTACGAGAACTTGTTCGATCCTATCGAAGATTGACAGTCAGCATGATTGCTGATGAAGTGAACGTGAACCGGGAAGCCGTTCGTCAGATACTAACTGAAGAATTGGGGATGAGAAAAATTTGTGCCAAGATGGTGCCCAGAAATCTGACAGAGCAACAGAGGGATGTGCGGGTGAGAGTATGTGCTGAACTGCTGGAACAAGTGGAAGCCGACCCAGATTTAATGGAGCGAGTTATCACTGGTGACGAGAGTTGGTTTTTCCAATATGATCCAGAGACCAAACGCCAAAGTTTGGAATGGCATTCGAAGGGATCACCAAGGCCAAAGAAAGCACGCATGTCCAAGTCAAAATTGAAATGCATGTTTGTGTGCTTCTTTGATTCCATGGGTATTGTTCACAAAGAGTGGGTTCCTGCTGGACAGATAGTCAATCAATTTTACTACAAAGACATTCTTGAAAGACTCAGAAAGAGAGTCATGCGGGTTCGTCCAAACATTGCCACAAACTGGATCCTTCATCACGACAATGCGCCAGCCCATGCAGCGTTCTCTGTAGCGCAGTTTTTGACATCCAAAGGCATTACGGTGATGCCGCAGCCTCCTTACTCACCTGATCTCCTTACTCACCTGATCTCGCACCCTGCGACTTCTTTTTATTCCAAAAAACAAAATCGTCAATGAAAGGACACCATTTTGAGTCAACAGAAGACATCCAGAGGTCTGTAACGCAGGCTTTAAACAACATTCCTCAAGCTGCGTTCCAGGAATGCTACAATGGCAGCACCGCTGGAAAACGTGTGTGCAGGCACAAGGGACGTACTTTGAAGGTGACAGTATTTTAGTTGATGAATAAATAAAATAAAACTCTTTTTTTGGAACCAGTCTCATTACTTTACTGTCGGACCTCGTATGTAACCCGACGGTTCGTTACCGTCTTCGTCAGAGCCTTCCATACTCCGTACTTTTCGTATATCTCGATACGCTTGCCAACTTTCCCTGCACGTTGTACATGGCGCATGCAGCACACCTGTGCGCATCACCGGAGCAGACAGTCTTGTGGCAAAGTATATCTTTCCATATCCCGCAGTAGTGGCCATTGGTAACTGTCTAATATCAGCTCATACAATGGGAACTCGTGTTCTGATTAGAGAAGCCTGGAAATGAATTGAACAATAGACTTACTTATCTTCCGGACTGTGGCTAAAGTAAACTGCAGCTGCAGATGGAACTCACCCCGGCAGTGCCCATGCCATTGTTTTCGGACAATGACGAGGAACTTCGGCGATACTTGTACTAGTTTCTACTACTCCCTTTCGGCTAGCTTAGCGGCGGCGGAGGAGGGGGGGGGGGTGGCGAAGTTTTACTTATCCGCAGACTAGAGCGAGATGTAACAGCACGTTGAAATATGCGACATTGATTTCCCAAAGCTGGAAGTTTTAATAATCTGTAGAGTTAATATTCCTGTTTAAACAGCCAGAACAACCACGCAACGAGAATAACGGCTCTTGGCTTTGTAAACGCGGCAGACAACACAGCAAAGGAATGTTTAAGGAGAGACTGTATAACTTGAAGTATGTGAAGAAACTTGGTTTGTATCCATGCAGAAAGGTAACGAAATACCGCGCAAAGAGGGCGTAGCAGGATGATGGAAAAAAGAGGCATAATTTAGAAGCTTCGTAGTTGGTACTCTTAAATGATTATTAAGGTTAACATTCAGAGAGGTTGACATGAGTGTGACACGTAAGGGAAATATGAAACGCATAAAAAATTTTAGTATGAAAACGTGAAGGGAAGAGACAAGTTAGACAGTATAGGCGTAGTGGATAAGATAATATTGAAATATATCTTGTGTGTGTAATGGATTCGAACTGGTCAAGAATAGTGGCGCGCTTTTGTCATTGTGTTACTGATACTTTGGAGTCTATAAGAGTGGAGTATTTATTGACCAACTGAGAGATTATAAGATTTTCATGGTGGGCGCCTTAACACATAATTTACCAGTTATGAGTTAAGTTTGGTTTTGAGACCGACATGGAAGAAGGCAGTCGGTTTCGTTTCAGTAAGCACCGTCACAAGGAAATATGTTTTGATCAAAGTAATTTCAGCTTGCGGTTGCGAAATGCAGATGAAACTCCACCTGTGTCCAGAGATTTTGTAATTTGATGACTGGTTGCAACGATGTAACATCTGACGGAGATGTCAGATGGGCCGTGTATATTGATCATTATTGGAATAATGATTGGCAGCGAGTGATAGAGAACTCTTCCCGCTGTAATGGTGCCTTATTGATGCCACTCTCCGCACGAAGACAGTAATCTCCACGTTCAGCGACGTGAGAACGCCAAATCTCACACATAGTTTCTGTACCCAATCCTGTAAAATTATGAACTTGATTCTTTCCACTGACCCACTGTTGGTTTGGTAGTTGGGCTGGGCGAGGTGTTTTGATGTGGAATGTATGACAGACGTGCAGAATTTGCGTGAAGGAGTTCTTCTGCAAGGTCGCCATTTGGCATACCGGAGGCCGATCTGGATGTCGGCATTAATTTGGGTTTCAGGTAAATGTTTTGTGTGAATTGGAAGTTGACGAAACTGTCTCACTCTCTTTGTGTCCAAGTAGCACTACAAGTAATGAAGGTTATGATTGTATCACCATGGACTTCCAGCTGGGTTTGAGCTTTGCAGATCTTTGACGTGGCAAAGTGTAAGGAAAATTGTGCGGGGGTTCTGGGGGATTAGCATTAGTGCCTACCACACATAGCGCTGGCAATGGAGACTAAACGTTTTGTGTAAATGTTTGCATCCAAGTTGTGAATTTATATGAAACCGGGCGTATTAACCGAGAGCAAATGGCCCGTGGAGAACAGGCGTGTTACCATGTAAAGGAATGGAAAGCGGAAGTCTTTTACAGCGCCACAAAACCTAGGTCAGAAGCGTTTTTGTTTCTAACGATTTATCTTCTTTTTGGAAAGTGGAAAATGTTTTTGTAGTTGTTGGTTAGCTAGGCGAATTGAGAGACAAGCTATACTCATCATTCTGTGTAGGAGTTTGTACTGTGGCTCTCTGTATCCTGTGATTTGTACTGTGGCTTTCTGTAACCTGTGATTTGTACTGTGGCTCTCTGTAACCTGTGATGTGTACTGTGGCTTTCTGTAACCTGTGATTTGTACTGTGGCTCTCTGTATCCTGTGATTTGTACTGTGGCTTTCTGTAACCTGTGATTTGTACTGTGGCTTTCTGTAACCTGTGATTTGTACTGTGGCTTTCTGTAACCTGTGATTTGTACTGTGGCTTTCTGTAACCTGTGATTTGTACTGTGGCTTTCTGTATCCTGTGATTTGTACTGTGGCTTTCTGTATCCTGTGATTTGTACTGTGGCTTTCTGTAACCTGTGATTTGTACTGTGGCTTTCTGTATCCTGTGATTTGTACTGTGGCTTTCTGTAACCTGTGATTTGAAATGTGGCTTTCTGTAACCTGTGATTTGTACTGTGGCTTTCTGTATCCTGTGATTTGTACTGTGGCTTTCTGTAGCCTGTAATTTGTACTGTGGCTTTCTGTAACCTGTGATTTCTGGTTTTGTTGCAGGAATATTGTATACAACATCAGTCTACGAGACCTCACGGAGTTCACAGAGCAGGTGAGTGAATGCATGTCATGACGTCATGTGGGATGACAGCCATTAATAAAACTGGCGGGTCCTCGGTAGTTCACACGGCACATTGACACGCAGCGTTGCTTGTGTGTCCAGGAGATCTGAATACAGTGCGTGCGGTGGCATTTGGAAAGACTTCTTCACGTTACAGACAGAGAACTTCTGTAGTCCATGCGATTTTCCGCTTTTGGGCCTCCCACTGGTGTGCTTCCATAATTTTTTCTTTCTTTTATTTAATTTAACCTTTAAGAACCGTGCGTCCTATATATATATATATATATATATATATATATATATATATATATATAGGACACCGCTACCCTCCAGATGTTGCATTTTATATATTTTTTTCAATAACTATAAGTACTGAGTATTTTAAACATGCTCTACACTCTCCGCTTTTCTCTTCAAAATGCCGTTTATTTCATAATGCTACCTTTTTTGGTTCCTGTATTATTCACATTTTACATACAGGGTGTGCTAAAATTTAAATATAAAATTTAAGGTTTGTAAGTCCGTGCATCATCGTACAATTCAAATAAATCACCAACCTGATGCAACAGTTTTTCAGTTTAT
>Ga0268261_10004656_pt1 | contig 10300 bp, 3 predicted proteins | sample TergutNc150P1_FD_190353 | JGI IMG/M metagenome (GOLD analysis project Ga0268261, IMG submission 190353) | Nasutitermes corniger P1 segment gut microbial community from laboratory colony in Florida, USA - Nc150 P1 (SPAdes) (version 2) | ecosystem: Host-associated > Arthropoda: Insects > Digestive...
AGAAGTGACAGGAAGACAAGGAAGAAGACGTAGGAAGCTATTGGATGACCTTAAGGAAAGGAGATGATACTCTCATTTGAAAGAGGAAGCTCTGGATCGCACTATGTGGAGAGCTCGCTTTGGAAGAAGCTTTGGACCTGTCGTAAGACAGACTACTAAATGAATGAGTCTTATCTCAGCGTCACCATAGCTCCTCCTGCAGTCAAAAATGCGATACTTTTAAAATAATATTTTATTGGTTATTGAAGTTTTATTTTTGCATGTATAAACATAATATATTTTTAATATTTGCTGTTGCTATGCACGTGGGTATAGTGCGTTTTGCTGTCTACTGGAATTTGCCATAACCAATGTGACAGTTAATATTCGGAAGCCAGCTTTTTATTAAGAGAAACTCACGACAGCGTCCTACCAACTTCACAGCAGACAGTTGTCTCTTACATAAGATATCATTCCACCTTAACGGTCATAACAAATACCACACACTTTTACGCTCATTTGATGAAATGTCAAATAACTACTAAACATGAGATATTCCGGCAGTCGTTTGGAATTCTAAGTTTCAACTTCAGATGGAACATATTTTGACAGTAGACATTTATTAATAATTAGAAGCTTTTCTACTTCGTACTTCAGTCTCCTTAGGGGTTGAAGGAAACTTTACGTCACAAGAAAAATAAACACGATTCCTCTGAAGTTAATGCAGTACGATCGAGAAGTTATGCGACGGGCTTTTACGGATAGTTCTGACTTAATACATTGCACCTAGGTCAATATTTGGAGGTAACTGTAGTCGGAGAATGTTGGTTGGGTTATCCTATGTATTCGGTACGACATCATGTGACCAAGATTCAGTGTCATGTTCTTATCTCTTGCTTTGAAGATATTTCTGTGACTTGATAAAAATACGAGGTTACCAAAATGTAATTTGTCACCTCCTCCTAATTTGGTGTCTATAGATTCTAGGAAAGGGAGATGTCTAGACAATGATTTTAAACCTGTACTCCAATTTTGAACACCCTGCTGCAATCGATCTTAGCAGACTGGACGAATTCTGCTGGAGTTTGAACTTTCACAATGCCTGATTTCTACTAGCATACTACCTTCTTTCACTGAAGGGAATGCAGTTGACCTGTACACCTTGGATACAGTCCGATAACACTTCCTACGGCGGTATTAGAAAAATATATAGCTACTGTCAAAACGTATGTTTTTCTCTATCCTGCATTACCTTCTGTCCGCTGGTCGCCATTTGTTAGGTGTTTAGCTTGCAACAAACCTAGACCAAAATTAAGCAGAGCACTAACCAAACAGAACACGTAACTGTAGACCCTATTATTTTAGACGCTCAAAACTCGACTGCTCTTCAGTCCAGTGTACTTTATATGGAGTACATCGGTTACAGTTCACATCGGTTACAGTTCGCAAGAAAAGGATGCTTCACTTTCCCCAGGGTAAACCTCTGAACAGGTCAAGTCATTATCTCTACGTAGTTTACTGAACAACTCCACAAATGAAACATACAAATTGATAAGGAATTGTTAAATATCAATAAAATATTCTCAAACCCACCACATGTATTCTAACTTTCTGGTTACGATACGTTAGACTTGTGCTCGTGTAATTATTAAACGGCTACGTATTTAAGACTCTCATTTCGCATTATTAACGTATGTTCAAGTGGCAGAATTTAGCATAACAATTCCAATTAGTTCAATCATTTCATTCTCATTTGGGCATAAGCTGATAGCCTAGAGGTAACCTAGTCTCACAAGTTAATAAAGAGAGGATTGTACATTAATTACAGCCCATTGATTGAATAACTACAACAGATAGTGAATGTGGAATCTGCTGTTGACCTTAGCAATGTTTTACGTTTGGAGATAGCGCACCATTCTTTTCGTGTGACCAGTAACTGAGTTATTACAGTTAACAATACATTGGGCTGAAGCGCAGTCGCGTTTTGTGCATGCATGATAATACAGTTATGTTCCATGTGGATAGAGTCTTGCATAAATTTGGCTTTAGGTTTGTTGTTAAACCTAACAAATAGCGACCAATAGAAAGAAGGTCATACAGTGATACAGACTGATGTTTTTGGCAGGAACTGTATGTTTTCGTTCCGTCAGTCGTTGCGAGTTTTAAGGGGCTGTACCCACGTTGTGCAGGTCAGGTGCAATCTGCTGAGTGAACGACGGTAAATACACGGGCTTACACCCTGAAAATCCATTATATATATACTGCATCCAACCAGAAACTAACCGAGGTACAATGTCTTTTTACCAAGATTTACTTACAGTGGTAATCGGACCACTGGCTTAGTATTACAAACTCACTATTACGTTGTGTAACGCGGACCATTAGACTTCGTGTTTGTCGGCGTTTCGCCTACATCATTTCCGTATTTAGCATTGGCTTAGATTATCTGAGCAGTTCCTTTAATCACTGTGCCAGCTACTTACAGTTGTAGGTTACACAAAATATCTGGTATTTTACTTCTAACATACTTGGCTATATCCTTCTAATAAAAACAAGTACTATTTATTCATTAAAATAATGACTGATACGAACTTTGTCATGGCTTATCAAAACACGCTTTCTACTCTGGATATGCCTTCGAAACTTCTACAACACTTCGCTGTGTTCCATGCAGTTCAGAATATGTTGCTGAAATGTGCTGTACAGAGGGCCTATCCCACAGTATGGCGACGCTTACAGCTAGGTGCAGTACGAGTTTATGACAGGAGAAAGAGACTCACTGCCTTAAGGTCAACAAACCTAACGTGACAGACTATCGACACTTACTTTATAGCACAGTAACGCACATTTTCGACACACTGCTTTGAGTTATGACTTTGATATACAGGTAGAATGTATCAAATCTAATTCGAAACTCGTTTTCACAGGATGGCAGTGGTTTTGCTGTATCGTACGGCTTTACCGAGCGCTGCAACTTAAGATATATATATATATATATATTACGATTTGGAACCGGCACTGATACACACCGCTGACATAACTGTTAATTACACACAAATAATTCTGTATAACCTTTCATTACTGCTTATGTCTGTGAACGCTGCCTTAGGTCCTACCATCATGCCTGTTGTTAGGTGCTGTTATAAAATGACTTTGTAACTAACTGGAACAGTAACGTATCAGTGACACATTAATTTATTACCGAAATTCATTCTCTTTCTCTCTACGACTGATGTAACGTTGTCATTCTTCGGTTTGGGTTTTTGGGTTAGGTGTAAAAGCAGATAAACACAATGTTTAAATAAATCAGACTATAAAGTAACATTCTAATAACATCTAAACTCTCTCTGCAGCCGACCTCAATATTTAGAGTACGAATTACCGTTCTGGGAATATAGGCACAATTATGCATTCTTCAATACTAGAAGTGGAAGTTCCATGTTTAACTATCCCGAAATAATTTGGACATAACCAACTGCATAAACAAAGCAGTCAGTCCGAGATTTTTAGTAATGTTTTTTAATCTCAGCCTCATGTCGTTGATGGATCTGGCAAGGGCAAGTGTTTCTTTTCTTTTAGACCGTGCCTTTTTTTTCATAGTTGGCTTCCACCGCATTAATAATATTACTTTAAATTCAGTACGAGCGTCATAAATTATTCTGATATCAGGTAATACAAACGTCATACTTGTGCGCTAGTTTATATCAAACATTTGAGTCTGGTCATAATAAATGACGCTTTTGTTCCAATACGTCAATAACCGCCCGCTTTATTGTACAGCACTCAGAACAGAGGGCAATTTGACTTTTGCAAGCCAAGTTTCTAAATACTCGCTGCCTGTAAGATGCGTTAGTTCCAGGTTTGGTATACCGCATGTAAATTAAATTAATTTTGCCAAAAATGGTAAGAACAGAGAAACTTCAATACTCTCGACAAATATAGACAGGAGTCTCTGCCTTGCCGAAGCCATGAAAATTACGCCATCGCTCACAAGTTCACATATTACCACGAAAATTAGAGAAATCTGGTATTGCAATGTATATGATTATTACAAAAAGGGGTTGAGGAACAATTCAAATAAACGTACGTTCATTAATACTTCAAATAAATAATTATTCTACTGAATATTTCTCGGACACAAAGCCTAAAACGAAGCGTAATTGAAAAAAAATATTGCCCTAAGTTTCTGTCAGGTGAAATGACTAAGACAAGAATGTATTTGCCTATTAAAAAAATGCAATTTTCAAGTCTACGATCGAACTTGCAGATGGAACGATGACATTCCAAAAACTACCTTCTAATGGCAATAACAACTATGCAGCCAACGACACGTATATGTATCATCAAACGTAACATTTATTCAGTCTGTCTTGAAATTGTGCAGGTGTGCCTGTTATATTAGTCGATATGTAGATGTAGGACAAAATGTAATCGAAAGGAAACATTACGCTTCATTATGGTGTAAAAACTGTATTATGCCACGCTTAGTGTGGGCGTGAAACTTGGCTTTTCACGCTGAGGGAGGAACATGGGACGAGGGTATTCGTAAATAGGGTGCTGAGGAAGATAAATGTGCCTAAGAGGGACAAGGTAACAGGGAAGTGGAGGAGACTACATAACGAGGAGTTTTATGATTAGGTTTGGGAGATAGGATTAATTAATTCAGATGTCTTGTGGGGATACCTTAGGAAAGAACACAACTTTGACTATGGGGCGTGGATGAGAGGATAATATTTATGGATTTTCAAGAGTTGGAACAGGGGGGCCGTGGGTTGGATTGATCTGGCTCAAGATAGTAAGAGGTGGTAGATGATTGTGAATGCGGTATTGGCCATTCGGGCTCCATAAAATGCGGGTAACGTCTTGACATGCAGAAGACCTTCCGGCTTTTCATATAGGACGCTATTATATGGAGTTATTAAGAAATGATAAATATACACTATCAACCACAACAAATATTATTTGTCTTTTCAAAATATGCTATGTTTTTCTGTCATTACTGATCATCCTCAGGCATTCAATACCTTGTATGTAAAAACAGAATAAACTGCATGTATATAAATTGTGAGATGTCACAAATTGTACAAGATATATAAGTTAAATGCAGCACTTTAAATGTAGGTAATTGTGTAATTATGTAATTATGTTCTTGTTTATGTGTAGTTGGTTAAACAGTTTTTAAAAACCATTATATACATCGAGTACTTCGTAGCCGGATGAATTTTTTCAGTTATTATAAATTATTTATAAAAACGGTAAAGAATTTTGTTTTGTCTTCAGTAGATATTTTGTGTTAGTGTTTAGACATGTTACAAGCAATAATTCTATATTCTTTTTTATACTTAAGTCCTTTAATGCCTGAGGATAATCAGTAATGATAGAAACACGTAGCGCGTGTTGACGAGATTAATACATTTTTTTTTGTGTTTGAGGGTATATGTTTATCATTTCTTCGCGTGATGTACTGCAACGGGATAAAATGTACAAAAGAGATTTCATGGATTTCGTCAATTTGGATTTATTTTAAATAAAATAAATATTATCAGGATTAACTAATTAACTGATTAAAAATTCATTAAACTTACTGAACAGCGTATGTCTCTTGTTAAACATAACCGTAAAAACAGCAGCGCTGTTGTATGCAACATGCTTAGAGAAGACGATAAATGCATAAAAAAATTCATCGCCCTAACCTGAGGATAGATATCTTACATCCCGCACGTACAAACAGTTATTATATACCGAACAGCTAAACAGTGTGAGGTCTTAAAACAACAGCGCCTTGCTGAGTACGTGTATTATATTGCTGACTTGTTCTGTGAATAAAGCTATGAGTATTTGGTGTCTGTAATTGCACTGTATAAAATGTAGTTAGGAAGGATTTCGTTATCAGCGATTAATTCCGCTAATTATAAAATAGAAATATGTAGAATAATTAGGTTTGTTCTTCATACGACGTTAGTAAGGCAAAGAAATTTTTTCATAGCAATCAAATGTATTTCGTTTTAAGAAACCTGTAATGTTTTTTGCAGATGTTGAAAGAATCTCTTTCTTCATGTTTCTTCTACAAGTGAAAGAAAAGAATACCGAGAACTCCCAACAAGGGTAATCTTACTGAATTATACTTCAGCGAATAGCAGTAGTTACTATTAATTCTACCTCATGTGGTTTATTTTCAACACCAATAAGCACATAGTAAAATTGTCAAGTTAATTTTTGTTTTATCGGCCCAGTGTTTGAAAAATGATAAATTCAGTCTTTCAATCACAGAGTTATATTTTATCACGAATGTGATTTGCCCTGTAGTTAAGCGCCATTTTAAGCCTAAAACCCACACTTTTAGACACAACTCACAAAGTATGCATTAATGAAATAAATTATTAATTATATGAATAATTTTAATTGTAAAGTTGTGCAATATGATTGCAAACATTTAAGAAAGCTATATAACTTTCATTAAATTGTCCGAAAGTTTACCTTCTCTAAATATTGTATATCTATATGCGTGTGATTAAAAATATACTTATGCAGCGGTCGTAAATTTTTCATTTTCTCTCCTTAACTACATTTTGTTTCTGAAATTCAACTCAAACAATGCCTGTTCTAAGAACTGGAAACAAGTTCCTCTTTCAAATATGTACCCAGGGTCTGATCTTTGTTCTATGCAATAACTGGTTGATACATAAAATACATACATAAAGAATTTACATTTCCCTTTATCCTACACTCTAACAAAGACCTGGTTAACAAGTGAGATAATGAGGTATTTTATGAACTAGCTGATTTATACACCTTGGGTTTAATACAGAAAAATTCTTACAATTTGAAGAATGATTAGTTTCCTAGGTATTTTCAGCTACTGCAAGGTGTAATCATAAATAGAATAATCCTTTCGAACATTCATTTTCATACTGAAATCCACACGACCACTTCGATGGGAAGCTGAAATATGTAGCTTCTCCTTCTTGTAACAAAAAAAAAACGTAAGCTGAGTTTCTTCAAGTCATACGTACCGTGCAAAATGTGGGACCTGAACCAGTACACCCAGTACACCCGACACTAATGTGACGTAATAACAGCACAGATCTAAAGGTACTGCACACAGTTAGGGATTGTACGTGGCCTCTGCACTCATACGTATGGTGATACATATATATATATATATATATATATATATATATATATATATATATATATATATATATATATATATATATATATATATATACGTATATATATATGTATATATATGACATTACATCTACATTTTCCACATGCGCTTGATTTTCAACATCAGTGATATTAAGTGATTTCGCTGGTTTTAACTTCTAACAATTTTAGCAGACATACTCGTACATAGACTTAAGATATTCTATGTTGTTCTAAGTTTGAGTAACCTTACTTTTAAACTACGATATTATAAAGGATGGTTAACAAATGTTAATATTCACTCCACGTCGCATATGAAATCACTCATTAAATGTATTGAGAAGAATATTACAATGTACACAACTCCCCAAATATATAATCAATAGATTCTTAAACGAATCGGACCAGAAATTGTGCGATTTGTTATATACGTTGCAGTGCACAAAATCTGTTTAATAAAAATATTGTTGTAGGCTGAGTTTATTCGAGAAAAAGAGCGCTGAGGAAGATATTTTAGCCTAAGTGGACGAGGCAACAGGGGATGAAAAAAGAATGTATAACCAGGAACTTCGCAATCTCTGCTGGTCGCGGATTGTTAATCGGGCGATGAAAAGAAGAAGAACGAGATGTGTGCGTCATGTGGCGCGAATGGAGATAGGGTAGGTGCGTACAGAATTGGAAGATACAACGTGAGGGAAAGAGAACACAAGGAAGGCTTAGGCTTTATTGAAGGATAATTTTAAATTGGTACAGAAAATTGAGCCAAGCAAGGCTGCAACCTGCGCCCATATTTGTTTAACATCTTCCTATATTATATAGTACAGAAACAGACCCTTATCAGTAATTCGTTGGCTAAAGAAATCTTTTCCTTTGTTTTCTGGCGAGGTGGCAGAGGTTTCTTCTTAAAACTGGATTACAATAAGACATAGACAAAATAGCAAATTTCTGCAAGTACTAAGGCACAAACATGATCATAAAAAATTATTTGTTTTTGAAGAAAAGGGGAAAACTTAGGAAGAATGAAAAATGGCGCACGGAAGGGCAAAAGTAGGAATTAATAAGTAAAATTAGGTGTGAAAGTGAAAGCAAAGGGGGGTGGATGCGACAAAAAACAAAGAGAAAAAGATATGGACATTAATCCTTACGAGCTAAATTGAAATGCCTCGTGAGAAAGGTATACATAAGGATACACTATTTACAGAATATTTACAAGATGATGTGTGAATTCGTTATGTTATAAGAGGTGGATATCTGGGGAATATGACCATTGTTTCATTATACAATCGTCATGGCTCTTAGTCCTGTAAAATACAAATAAACGTCTGGACAATCTTTCTGCTGTTACAGTTCTAGAATGACACGCAAGACACTTATCATTACACAAGGATATGTAGAGTCTACATGATGTCAGAATAAACAGCAAGAGAGAACAAAGTTTGGAGCAGCGATTATATAATGGTTGTTTGGTTTAAAAAAATAGTGGTCAGTGTACAGGGGATGGATTGATTGATTTTATTTTGGGTTCAGGACCTCACGGCCCCGATTCAGCTAGGCCTAATAACCGGCCTTTTATGTCCCATATCAGTCAAGGGAGCCCTGAAGCCCCACTGAAGTTCCAGATGTCCCCCTAATTGAGGGAGCCTTGTTCCCCAAGCAAGACTCCAGATGGCCCCGATGCTTAATGTCCTATTGTACTCTGGGTCCAAAAAGAAGAAACCCAGATATATATGTCTGATTGAGGCTAAAGCTTCACTCAGACTTAAACCTGAGTGACCGCCGGGTTTAAAAAGGTACTCAGATGTACTATTCATTTCTCTTAAAAGTCCCGGCAAAACAAACCCCCTCCAGGTTCCCCAAGAAGAGCCCCTATAGAGAGAGAGGCCCGCCTACAGGGCCTTTTGCATATCTCTCAAAAACCTCACCTTTCGGGTTCCCCGGGGAAGGAGCCCTCTCCCAGGCCCCCTCCACGGAGCCTCTTGAGAGAGCAATGTCCCATCCCCAGAGCCCCTTCATCCAACTCTCAAATTCCCCTGTAGAGGAGCCCTCCTCCAGGTTCCTCAAAGGCGGAGCCCCTATGAAAAGAGATGCCCGTTTCCAGAGCCTTTTCTAAATATCCTTCAGGGTCCCCAGCAAGGGAGCCCCCCCCCCCCTTCCAGGTTCCATTCACAGAGCTCCCATGGAGAGAGACACTCCATCTCTAGAGCCCCTTCAGCCATATCTCGAAGTACCGGTAGATGAGCCCGCCCCAGGTTGCCCAACACAGCCCCATAAAAGAGATTCCCGTCCCCAGAGCCTTCCTTTTATAACCCTTGGCGTCCCCTACAAGGGAGCCCCCCCCCCTTCCAGGTTCCCTTCACAGAGCTCCCATGGAGAGAGACACTCCATCTCTAGAGCCCTTTCAGCCATATCCCGAAGTACCGGTAGATGAGCCCACCCCAGATTGCCTAACAGAGCCCCATAAGAGAGATTTCTGTCCCCAGAGTCTTCCTTTCATAACCTTCGGGGTCCCCAACAAAGGAGCCTCCCTTCAGGTCCCCTAGCGGAGCTCCCATAGAGAGAGAGAGATGCCCCGTCTTCCCTCAAAGTCCCCGGTAAATGAGCCCCCACCCCATACTCCCCAACAGGGTCTCTACGGAGAGAAAAGCTTCTTCTCCAGAGCCAATGGTTTAGTCATTTATTTACATTTGTCGGGGTTCCCAATAAGAAGCCCTCCCACGAAAAAAAAGGGAAAAACATTTGGTCATCGTTCACGGAGCCCCACACAGACGGAAGGCCTACATACAATGGGGTGCGGCCTGGTTCCCCAAGGGGATCGTTTACGACACTGCAGTCTCTACCCCAGTGCCATGCAGACTTCAGCACAATACCTTCCACCTTGACTTGGGTAGACCAGAGCCCCTTTAGCCAGCCTGTGTCGTAGCAACCCTCATCAGGGTATGCCCTCCACAATCGTTACCGCCTCCCACGTAACCAAGGGCAGAGTAGAGTACGAAATCACAATACCCTGAGGTACTTTCGAGGGGTGTGTACAGGAGATATTCTGCAAGAAAATGCTAAGAATCCGCAGGAAAGCCGCCAAGATAGTTCCTGTGAGTGAGCTTGCTAGATAGGGTAGCGTGGGAAGATTCTGAGGGCTGCAACATTATGCTGGTTAGGGTCAAGCAGGGGGGGG
>Ga0268261_10004657_pt1 | contig 10300 bp, 6 predicted proteins | sample TergutNc150P1_FD_190353 | JGI IMG/M metagenome (GOLD analysis project Ga0268261, IMG submission 190353) | Nasutitermes corniger P1 segment gut microbial community from laboratory colony in Florida, USA - Nc150 P1 (SPAdes) (version 2) | ecosystem: Host-associated > Arthropoda: Insects > Digestive...
CGACGAGCTGATCACTCGTCCAGAGGAGTCCTACCGACTGTGCTGCGTCGTTGTGTGTGATCTAGAAACATCAAGAATGGGTGCTCCATATATATATGACATTAGTCGCCTAAGGGTTAAGCTTATGAAGTAATGCAAGTAGGCAAGTATTCAAGAACAAAATACAGACACATGTTACTGTCAATGTTATGGACAGGTTCCAAGTCATTCTACTGTTGCACTTTTGACTGCTGGTATGTGTACCATAGATATTATCAGTATCAAATTATAGTCAAAGTAACTGGACTCTGAAAGCATCAATAGGCAATGCACCTGAAGTTGAATGCAGTATGGCAGCACAGTTTGAGGAACTGCAATCACATTTACCGTGAAATACTGTGTGGTGTAAGTTTTTGAAGGGACATCTTGGTCCAAACGATTATCAAGAAATGAAATTGAGTCTGTGGGTGTGAATTTCCAGACTGTCTGTTTGTAGGTATGAATTTCCAGGCAGTCTGTGTGTATTTGTCTAAATGAAGTTGCTTTTTCATGCTTATGTGGCCCACCATATTTTTAGATGTATCCACAATAATTCAACAGTGATATAAGAGTTGCCATATGCTGCCTGTAACATGTCATTGCCCACTTGTTCCATTGTCTTCACCACAATATTGCCATCTTTGTTCCCCTGTTTGCATAGAGCCTGCAAGCCCCTCTCTTACTGTCTCCATCAGATACCTTGGTCCTGTCTAGCATGGGGGTGAAGAGGCAAGCTGATCAGGTGGGAAACCATGCACACAGCTCCAAGCATCTTCTCTACATTTCAAAAACATATTCTCGTAATCTGCAGGACCCTGCAGTTTCTTTGAAGCAGTTCAGTTTTTAACAAAACAATATTCTAATAAAACACAATTTAACCTCAACACAAACAGTTCCATTGAGACAGACAGTGTACTCCTACTCCCAACAAAGTAGATGTTTTTGGAACAGGTACAACATTGCCTGACTGTGCCAACCCTAACCAAGCAGTGACTGGAGAGCTGTATGCTGTGTAGGGATCTCAGGTGTCAAGTTGTCTGATTCATACAGTAGATTTTGCTGTCGGCTGCCATCGGATAGCAGTGACAGTTTGTTGTCATTCACTGTTTTGATTTTCCACTTCCTCTTGTTGAGATTTTTGATTCCCTGTTATTGCAGCAACTGGGACAGTGTAGTTGGTACAGATAGCTGTTATGGGCTGGACGGTCTGGGGATTTGATGTAGTTGATACAGAGACTTGTTATCGGTTGAACAGTCTGGGGGTTTGATGTAGCTAATATAGAGATTCATCATGGATTGGATGATCTGTGAATTTAATCCAGGTGGTGATTAGATTTTCCATGATGTTCAGACCAGCTCTGAGGCACACCCAGCCTCCTGTGATATGGGTAATGGGTCTTTTGGGGGGTAAAGTGGCTGGAGGGTGGTTTGACCTCCTGCCTCCTTTGAGTGCCAGGTTGAAAATGGGTTGGAGCTAAACCACCACATCCCCAGTGCATGTATAGCCATGTCATAGTTGACCTCTACCTTTATGTATTAAATGCAGGTAGTAGGGTACTGAGAGCAGGTAGAGGAGAGGAGGCCATTATGAAAGTTGTCATCTGTCAGTGGGACTCCTGCAGTTGGGTCCTTTGTGTATTCAGTGTAGGGAAGGCATGTGTGTAGTGTGTATGGTCCCACGTTAATGTAGCGGCAGAAAATTGGCTGCAATTTGAAAGTATGTAAAACATCAGAAAACATGAAAGTAAGACAGCAGGGTAAAACATTATTGTTACAAAATATGTCAAAGGAATGGAAATTCGGCTCCTTCTGTTTGTTATACAGCTGTAATGTTCCTGACCTCAGAATGTAAAGTTGTACTGTGAAAAGCATTCACATATATGACATCATATAACTTACAGAGTGAGTATTCACTTCTTGGCTGCATAGTCTTCCTGAGAACCTGGCCCCTTTTATATGTTCATTCTTCTTGTTATTTGCCTGCACATGACATTGTGTCATGTGAAGCTTCTTGCTGTTTGGTTTGACTGCTGTGACTTGATAAAGTGATTCTCTGTTATAATTTGTGTTTAAGAAAATCCTGTAAAATGAATAATACTTCTTTGGTGCGACACTATGTGGACTGGTAGAAATGTACCAGGTTTTAGAGGAACCTGCTACCTCTTCCTTCTACCTTCTTTGATGTAAATTTCTACCATACTGTGGTGTCGCATCCCAGAAGTCAGTATGTGTCAGTCACCTTTGTGAGAACTTCAAATCTAACATGTCTCAAAATGTTTATGCTTATGTTGAAGATTTCATGGTTTCTATAACATAAACCAATTCTTGTCTGCTGTTGTGGGCCAGGTAGCGTAGTCGATATAGTGACTGGCTATGGGCTGGACGGTCCGGGGATCGAATCCCGGTGGGGGCGAGATTTTCCGCACCTGTCCAGACCAGCCCTGGGGCCCACCCAGCCTCCTGTACAGTGGGTATACCAGGTCTTTCCTGGGGGTAAAGAGTAGCTGGGGCATGATGCTGACCCCTCACCCCCTTCTAGTGTCATGGTAAAGAAAGTGTAGAGCTATACCTCTACTCCCCCTATGGCCTGTGCAGAGCCTCAGTGCCTGTACAAGGGTGCACTTCACCTTACTTTACCTTGTCTGCTGTTGGGTACTCACTGTGGTTACCCATATTATGCGATACAGCCGTACAATTACAGTTTAAAACTGATGCCTAATTTTTATATTTGTAACTTTGCTTCAGGGTCAGATTATGCCCAGCTATCGGAAGAACTATGGTCTTTCTTCCATCGGGTATATGGTGGTGGACCAGAAGTTATTTTGAGATCGCCATCTCAAAGAACAGGAAGTAATGTTGGTTGTAACAGTAGTGGAAGCACCTCACAGCCTCCTGTACTGTTAAGGACAGTGCCGGTAGCTCCTGAATCTCCTCTCGGTATGACTCAAGCTCACAAGGCATGTAGCACAGAAAATATCACTACAAGTCACAGTGGTGCTTCAGGATCACCAGGAGGTGTGGGAGCTCTCATTCGTCCAGCTGGACGGGCCCAGAGTATAAGTTCAGACAACATTACTGTAAGGATGGCAGCACTCTCTGCATCTGGACACATACCATCAGAAAAAACTGATTCCCAGGACATGGAGTCAGGTAAAGGGATACATAACATTGAGCAATGGTTCCCAGATTTTTTTCCCGGTAAAATAAAATTTCTGCAAATCTTGGTACACTAGTTACTGATCTTTCTGTATGTTCAACAGCTCCAAATGTGCTATAGGTAGTAAAGCTAACACAGCTATACTAATGGTATTTTTAAGAAATTATATGTAATTCACATTTTAATGCAGTAAGATACTGCAAGAAACAAGTACCAGTAGCTAAACTAAACTAAACTCCATGGCCTTAGTCCGCGAGCGAACTATACCGACAGACCAGTAGCAGGCGATTAAAAATGCTGATGTTACATATGTACATTTTCAGTTGAGCACCTGAATGACGACCACACTTACAGAACCTCCGATATCATTGATAGTCATAATATATATAACTTTATAATGTAGTTACTTCAGTTTTTTACAGAAAAAGTGTTGTAACTGACTGACTGCTGGAGAAGTATTAAAGCTACAACTTTGGATTTTAGGTGAACCAAATTCACTGTATACACCTGTGTGTGCTCTGCCTGGTTGTTGTAAAGATGAAGGGCCACAGGCAGTAACAAGAGTGGCTTCATCAACATCTGTACCTACATCATTAGCTGTAGACCAGTGTGAAATTACTGAAATTGTGGATGCCAATACAAGTGGGGAACCACTGGTAGCCATCAACTGAAAACTGAGGTATGCTGTTGTTTGAAATCTTTGTACAATACGATTAGAATCTTAGGTTCTATATTCTTTAGTAATTTAAAGATTGTGGTTTAAATGATGGTTTAGATAAATGTATGGTTATGAAAGAAGCCAAATGACAAAAGATGTGGATAATATGTAGTAAGAGAGTAGTGTGAAAAAGTTTACAATTTGAAGTTCTTAGATAATATAACAGTGGTAAACTGTAAGAAGAAATTAAAGATAGAATAAAGATAACACCGAATCTTTACCAGTTATATAGGGATACGAATAAAGGTTAGTACACACACTTGGGGCAGAAACATGAACATGGACAAGATGAATATTAGTAGACCTGTGAGATGAGATGTGTATGAAGGAAAACCCAGAACAGAAAGAATAAGAAATGAAAAAGTGTGAGAGAATTAAAAAAATAAATACTTTGGAAAATAATAATCTAAATAACAGAAGGTGGTATTGGCACATTTTTAGAACAAACCGCGAGTATCAGATCCTTCAGTTTGTATCTAAACTTGAGAATACTGATGTTTTAAAATATTTTTTTTTTTCCTTTGCAGAATACACTGTATGAAGTGTGAGGAAACAGGCGTCTTCATCGGTTTAAGCACGAGAGTCAACTGGTAATGGTTTGAAAGCATTCTGTCAACAAATGCAAAGGAACCACTTTCCCTTCTGTCATGTTTCTTGGGAACATTTGTCACCTGTAATTTGAATCCTTGTAATGTGTGATTTTTTTGTTTTTACTGTTTCAGCGGTTGTTGGTTGCACATGTGAAGTAGTGGGTGTAATTTGAATCATTCATTTTCATTTATCAGGAAACTGTCACTGATGTTTACATAGAAAGCTTGGCTCTGAAAGCATCTGTGCAATATCCATCATTAGCAGTGTGATTACAAGTGCAGGACAGGTTTGTTTGAGACTGAACATGAATTCACTGCCGTGGTATGTACGCTACCTGAATACAGCATGAACAGCTACTGGAAGTGCCTAAACTTTTCCACTGTTCACTTTGATTGACATACATAGAGAGAGCTGTAAAATGCAGGTGAGTATTGAATGTAACTGAAATATTGTGTCTCAGAATCTGTGGGCACGTAAGGTAAATTTTAACTGGGTAAGAAGTTTCTTTTTTCCTGCAGCTCAGTCTTGTAATGTTACAGATTGCTGTTAGTGTCTTTCTCATCTTCTGCCTTGTCTCATCAGATATTGACCACCATATTAAAGATAATGGTTTATGATTCATTTGGGTCACACTTTTTATGTAGTTATTATGTGTATGCCAAAGATTTATGTTATTACAGATATATGTCCGATGTATGTACAAGTCACATTTTGTGTGCGAGTTATACCAAGTTGAGCTTCATGAGTGTGTTTGTGGGTGAGAGAGAGATTGTAGATAGGTGTGCATGTGTGCAGGTGCATCAGCGTCAGTTGTAAAGTTCCGATAGAAATCTACAACCTGACTCAAGACAAAATGAATATACAATTGTCAGCCTGTAAAATCAGAAATACAGTTCTAGGTATTTCACACATCAGCCATAATGTGATAAACGGATAGTAAACTTTATAGGAGTCAGTCATTAAGGTCCTAGAAATGTTGCAGATAAAATGCCAAAGCAAGAACACTGATATTTCTGCATTTCGAAGACGTGTAATTACAGTTATTAAGGGTCTGTTATTTCATGCAAGTATACCTGTTCAGAACATTCTTATACCTTGGATTTTTAATGTAATTCTTTCATTTGTGATGCTGGTGTTTTCATTTTGTATTACTGTCACAATAAGGTGCATTTTAAGGAATTTTAAATCAATTTCAGAATACTGAAAACAAGGCACTGACATTCCGTACAGGTCACGAAATAACTGAATTTTTGTCTCTGTGGAGACTACACAGAGAAATGCTTAGACCTACCACATGTAACAGTGTGCATACTGCAGTATTGATTTATTCATCTGTTAATAAAAGAATATCATACTAGGAAGTACTGTGATATTTTCATACGTTAACACTGTAGGAGAGTGTTTTCAACCTTGTTGTTTTATTGCGTTGCAGATTATCTCAGTGGAACTTACACATTACATGACACAGTTTTTAATTTTTGGGGGGTAGGATGTGAAATTAATCTTGAATGGAATTATAATTGGAAGTTACAGTCCTCTAACACTGTTAGCCTGATATGACCATTACATTTAAAGTTCGATAGGTACATCTTAATTCCACTGCACTCTTGTTGATGACTGGCTCATGGTATTGAAGTTTTTGCATTTTTTATCCACTTTATATTTTATCAGAATATACAAATTACAAATTAAATCATTTGCTAATTGACGTTTATTACTTTACAACATTTGTATATGCACTAATACACATTCATCTACAAACATGTTTGTTTACACGTTCACATATTTTCCTACATACTCTTGATTTCTTCATCTGTCAGGGTTGGTGGGAAGAAGTTAAAGTCAATGAGACCACTTTTGGCAATCTATAAGAGAACAGTGAGCATATGATCAATAAACTTGACATTCATGAATCCACGCATTGTGATATAATTATGAAAGTAACCCACAAGATGCAACTATACAGGTTAATTTATTATTCCCAGTCAGCTCTACGTGTTTTGGGTGGTTTTCACCCATCATCAGGAGCACCTGATTGTATTTACAGTATCTGGTAGTATTCACCCAAGTTGCTGCCGGCTGAGCAGCAGCTTGAGTGAATACTACCAGATACTGTAAATACAGTCAAGCGCTCCTGATGATGGGTGAAAACATCGCCCAAAACATGTACAGCTGGCTAGGAATAATAAATTAACCTGTATCGTTGCATCTTGTTGGTTACTTTCATAATTATATGATCAATAAAAATATAATCAACAGCTGGGTAAGCAAAACCAAATCTAAATTCACAAGGAACAAACATACCAATAAGTAAAATATTCATGAAACATTACACTTTCGTTTGTGTTGAGTAGGATAAGATTTGTGCCAATCCTAAGCCTCTGATGCTAGCCAAGAACAGTACCCTTCCACACTCTTCGCCCTGCATGTGCTCCATCTAGTGACCTCTCTCGAGAAACTGACTGTAAAACAATTGGCCAAAAAAAGTCCTACCTTTTACGCAACACAACTGTCTTCATGTGACCAGCTCATTGGTTGGATGAATCCAACCCACCCCTAATTCTGTGATCCATTTTAATATTATCCTCTCATCTTCATCTCGATCTCCCTAGTGGTCTCGCTTCATTCAGGTTTTCAGACTAAGATGTTCGAACTTTGTGTGCCACATGCAAAACCCTTCTCGTTTTTCTGCCAGTATTCTTAATATTGTGAAAATTACAAATTACAAAGCTCCTCCAAATTTTGTGTCATTTCCTTCTTCAAGCTATCCATGTCAAAGACCCTATGTAGTGTTCTGTAAGGCACTAGTTAATTACTCACTACCCACATGAAAATAAAACCTATAAAAACTTACAAATCCCACTGTGAAAGTCAGAAATGTGATGCCTCCAATTAACTGCATGTTGTATCTTGCTTGATATGAATCATTTTGTGCTTTCCATGATCCTTGTGGCACAGGAAGGTCATCCATAGTTGGTGGTTTGTGGTGGGCTGGTGGATGGTATGCCCTCACAAGTGTTACGGCTCCTTCTGAAAACATATAGTTCTCTTTGTAACTGGTAAATATCTATAAAACACACACCAAGAACAGAAAATGTTAAGCATATGAAGTTAACAAAATCAATAAATAATTCTGACACATTCTTTCCCTGTTTTAAAATTATCTAAAAAATTTGTAAGACATGGAAAAATTGCATTCTGCATGAAATGTATTTCGCTTTTCTCTACAGCATTTGTTTAAAACATGTCACTCCAACAACATTTTGCCACTTGTGATGCAGACAAAATGCAATGAGATGTTCATTTTTTTGCTTATGTTTAGAAAGAAAAGTGGAATGTGTACACAAACCTTAGCAAAACTCATTAATATAAGACTTAAAGAAAATCCCTTCAATGACTAGTTCTTACATACAGACATTGTGAAGTGAATCAGGTGCATTTTTGCAATTTTTTTCTTGAAAACATGCTACAAAGGGAATATTCCAAATTAAGTTACATAGTACATAAACCAAGTAACGCTCTAATAACTCGGGCTCTGCTGCCTTTTACTGAACATGAAGGTTTATGATCACGATGGCAAACCAAATCTGTGGCAACACCATGCTGTTGTTTTTAGAGTAAGGAGTTATTAGCCCCTGTGCCCAACCTCAACTTTTATCACCACCCCTTGTCAGTTGTCTGCAAATGCTTATTCAAAATATTGCAGCTACCCTCCAAACCATAATGTTTCTCCTCAACCTGCAGTCTTAGAAGATGCCATGCTGGGCCAACAACAAACCTACAGAACTCGTACTAAGGAACTTTATTATATTACTGTTACTGTAATTCTAACACCATGGCTAATAGTTTTCCATACGTAAGTGGCAACTATTCTTAAACTTCACATCAAACACAATATTTAGTAACAGTTTTATGTAGATAAATACTACATAAGACCTATTTATTTTGATGAAACTGAAAAATAACTGTCACCAGTTTGTTAGAGCTAGTAACTGTACACAAAATTTAAATTGGTAGTTAAAGACAATTTATGTGACTACTGTATGATGAAACTGTTAAAGGGAAAGAATATGATATAGGCTCAAATACTAACAAGCACAGGAAATGCATATTATATAAACAAGTGAGTTGTGCAGGTGATGGGTGATGAACTCGGTAATTCTTCAGTCACACCAACAAACTAGAGGCACCTAGGTTAAAAAAAAAGTTAATATTGATGTTCAGAATGTGACTTGCAGCTGTTGGGTCTGAAATGGTCACCTGAAGGACTAAGTGCTGGGAGATAACAATGTTACATAAGATATAAAAATGTGGTACAACTTAACTGGGAACTTGCATTTGCCAACAATCTACCCTTCGTATTTTTTATGCAGAATCATAATAAAAACACACCTGGTAATTAAATGCTCACATAACTGGTTTGGATTATCACATGTCACAGTCAACAGTAAATTTTCTTCTATTTGTACACCATATCAATAATGATTAAAATTAAATTCTGTCAGCGGCCACCATATGACTTTCTATTGGAATACAATTATTAATTTCAGAGCTCATACTTTCTGTGCGCATTATATGGACCGGAGAGCTACAGCTCACAGACTTGCATAATACTACAGAAATTTTCCTATATATCTAGACAACTTAACTTTCATATTGTACATTTGGGTTATGTACGTTGTGGACGAATATAAATGGACGATACTTCTAGAAGTGCGTTTCTCCTATCAACTGCATTAAAAAATACGGAACCACATCAAAGCCCATCACATTTCGAGCCATATTTGCTAAATTACCTGAACATCGACGTCAGATTATTTGCGTGTTACATCTGTTTTATACTGTAAGTTAACGGCATTATAATGTTTTTATCCTAACTGGCTAATTGCAAAGTACTCGAGCGACCTGGTCGACCTTGAACTACCTATGTGAAACACCAAAAACTACCTAAAAACTGAAACTGGCGCAACTGAAGTTAAAAACCCCATTTTCTTACCGAGGAATCTGTATAATTACCTGTAACAAAATCTTCGTTTATAAAGACGGATGGTTTACATTAGCCAAAATCATTACTACAAAGATTATGCTCTCTCTATTTGAAAGTTAATTCTAAGCGAAAAAAAACGTTTATCTTACCACTGCAATAAAGTCCATTTCTTACTATCGGAAGGGCAATTCGTCCTAACATTTTTTACGGTTATCCCTAGTACTTTCTCTACAGTTCACGACCAACCAACCTCCACAACTCTTCCTGGTTCAATATGGCGTCCGGCCGAGGACTTTAATCAGTGGACCCCGACCACAGATTACTACTTGTCACTGGTCACTTGTAAACCCAGACTATAAAGCATGGAGCGCGTCAAGGTGACTGGACATACGTCATAGGCTACGGTTACGAAAGTGTGAAATCGAATACAGGTGGGAACTATCTATCTATATATCTATCTTTCCGGTCTTGTGACAGCATCGCCGTCTTCCAGAACCCAAACACCATTCCTTTCTGTTTAACTACTGATCTGCTTCTAAATGCTTTGTTTTCATGGCTGCTCGTACACCTTCCATCCGTTTTTCTGGGAAGTCCTCTTTTTCTTCTTTCCCCTGGTATCCACTCCATAATTAATTTTGGTAGTCTCTCCTTTTGCATCCTTTTAGCGTGGCCATACCACTGGAGCCCTTTCCTCTCTATGATGTCTATAATATCCGGTTTCTCTTTCACTCCCATTATTTCCTTTATATGTTCATTTTTTATTCTTTCCATCCTTGATTTTCTTGCTGATCTCCTTAGCACATCCATTTCTGTAGATAAAATTTAATTT
>Ga0268261_10004658_pt1 | contig 10300 bp, 7 predicted proteins | sample TergutNc150P1_FD_190353 | JGI IMG/M metagenome (GOLD analysis project Ga0268261, IMG submission 190353) | Nasutitermes corniger P1 segment gut microbial community from laboratory colony in Florida, USA - Nc150 P1 (SPAdes) (version 2) | ecosystem: Host-associated > Arthropoda: Insects > Digestive...
TGGAATTTAGTTATCCTAAGAGTGTAATTATGAGTTGTATTTTGTGCTGGATATAGAATCTTGCTGTTGTTTTTCCCCATAGAGCAGTACCCGGTTTTGGAGGCAAATAATGGCAAACTGTAGAAGTACAATATTCAGAGCACACAGAGCGGTAATGCCTTGCATAAGCACGATTCTGGAAACATTTTTCTGTCGTATAAATTACCGACAGATCTTTGTAAATAACGAACTTGACACACAATTATTTTTCATGTATGTTTATTTCTATTTTCTACATGTTTCGGGCAGCCATGTGTCCATCACCAAGAGAATTAACCCTTAGGCGACTAAAGTCATATATATATGGAGCACCCATTCCTGCGGCCCTGCCGCTCGCCTGCTGAGATCTTGGGTTCGAATCCTACCGGGGGCATGGATATTTGTCTGTTGTGAGTGTCGTGTATTGTCAGGCAGAGGTCTCTGCGACGAGCTGATCACTCGTCCAGAGGAGTCCTACCGACTGTGCTGCATCGTTGTGTGTGATCTAGAAACATCAAGAATGGGTGCTCCATATATATATTTTACATTAGAAGCCTAAAGGTTAATAATTTAACCCTTATCCTGCTAACGTGGAGAAAATGGTGAGCTCCTAATAATGCCAGCAAATAGCAGATGGGATTTAATTCGGGGTTTAAAGGGTTAATTGTATCAGTACCACTTCTGTTACATGTTACTCTGTATAGATGAGTCTCATCCAAACCTGCACCACTAAACGGTCGTCTATACAGAGTGACATATACCAGATGTATTGATACAATTAATCCTCCTGATGATGGGTACATGGCTGCTCGAAACATGTAGAGAATAGAAATAAACAGACATGAAAAAGAACTGTGCATCAAGTTGGTTATTTACAAAGATTATACCGAGATGCACGGTCAACAGAACATGAAATACCGACATATCTGTTTGCCGATTTCTCTCTGTCTGTCTGTCTGTCTTGTATTATTTACACAGAATGACACAAAAGACATTTGACACTCATTGTTTAAAATGTTTCCTTTAGTGTCGAGAGACTTCTGCGACACTCTGTGTACGTCTTTATGTACGTCGATTTGTCTCGTCGCTTTGGTACAGGGAGTTCACTTGAAAACCGAACCGACACGCACGGCAAGCAACGGCCTTACATTTCCTTATATACGTAATATGTTGGGTTGTTGGATGTGTAGTTGCTGGACGCTGTCAGGTACTCTACCTGACAGCGTCCAGCAATTACACGTCCAACAACCCTCCATGTATGCAAAACCAGAGGCTGCTAGTGCAGTTTTAATCTCCTGATGATGGGCGGTGTGTCGCCCGAAACATGTTGAGCTTCATATAAATATGAAATAAAATGTTGATACACCGTTGCATCTTGTTGGATTTTCTTTGTGAAGTACCTTACCCGTTGCGGCAGATTCTGTCCGGTCGCCGGACTCCTCGTGCTTCCTGCAGGTTACTGATAAACTGCAGCAACATTATTACAGATAAGCCTAGCTACTACAGTAAAATACGTTTAACGTTTGCCATAAAACCCGTGAAATTTGGTGTAATATATTGGCCTTAACGTGTTCAGTTATAGAGGACACCTTTATTTCAGGTTATGTCCTTGCATGTCGAAGGAACATAACGCCATCGCCTCCGAGGGTCTAGGGGCCCGATAAGAATGCTGGGGCAAGGCCGAGAGAGGAAATATATCGCTCATTTTCGATGAGAGTGTCACAACTCAAAATTTGGCATTTTTGGGTTACTGGTATAGAAAGAAACGTTTGCAGATGCAATTTTAACAGGTATAGTGTCATAACGCAGTTTGCAAAACTCGCCGCTGGAGAGCAGTTGTGTCGTCGTTGCACTCATAGAAAATTATAGCACTTCAAAACCTTTAAAAGTTTCTTCTGAAAAAAAAAATCACAACTTTTGAGTTGTGACACTTTTGTGGAAAATGAGCGATATGGACCCTTGAAGATGAAAGCGTTGTTTTTTGAAAAGTAGGGAATAAATTACCCAGTGACGGGGCTTCATATCCCAGAAGGTCGGAGTCCTCAACCACACAGTCTTCAAAACATCGAAGACTTGCGGAATTCGGAAAGTTTAATGAAGGGGAGTGCAGGGGTTCACATCCCGGGAACGCGGTATAGGTTGAGAGACAATTTTGCTGCAAACGCGAAATAGGAATGGGAAATCTTGTCCATGCTGTGGAATGGAATTGCTAAGTAACTAAGAAATTAAGGGCGTAAGCACACTGAGTATACACCGTGCAGTTTCTGTACATTTAGCATTGTCGATATTTGAATTATTTAACCCTTTACAGACGAAGCGCAGACTGCTTTATTTAAAGACCCAGTATGTACCGCGCTGTAAACACTTTCTATCTCGGTTATAAAAACCAATCAGTTTATGCTGTAAGTGGCACAAGTCGCTGTTTGTTCTGACATAAATACAGACGTAGCGCAGACTGCTTTATTTAAAGACCAGTCCGTACCGCGCTGTAAACACTTTTCATCTCGGTTATAAAAACCGATCAGTTTATGCTGTAAGTGGCACAAGTCGCTGTTTGTTCTGACATAAATACAGGCGAAGCGCAGACTGCTTTATTTAAAGACCAGTCCGTACCGCGCTGTAAACACTTTTCATCTCGGTTATAAAAACCAATCAGTTTATGCTGTAAGTGGCATAAGTCGCTGTTTGTTCTGACATAAATACAGACGTAGCGCAGACTGCTTTATTTAAAGACCCAGTCCGTACCGCACTGTAAACGCTTTCTGTCTCGGTTATAAAAACCAATCAGTTTATGCTGTAAGTGGCACAAGTCGCTGTTTGTTCTCAGATAAATACAAAACACATAAACACACTGTGGGCAAAGCGTACAGTTGTTGAATGTTAAACTGGTGGTGCATCACGTAACCAGTAGGCTTTAAAAGGTTAAAAGACGATACTTCAGCTGTAGGGGCTACGTCATTGCAAATTGTATGGAGAACTGAGCGTCAGTGGTAAATGGATGGGTGTACTGAAAGGTGATATCCAAGTAGGTCTATATACGGGGCAATGACGAATAACACGGGGACTGTCAGAACAGCAGATAATCAACCCTTATACAGGAACTGCATTCCTCCTGAATACCGCTGCAACAGCCTGTCGCTTGATTGCATAAAATTATTGACTTAACTGTAATTGAATATTTTTTAATTGCTGTAATAAAGTTAATCACGTTTGTAAGGTTGATGAGGTGGGCGAAATGCGTGTGTTTTTTTTTTTTTTACTTAAATTGGTTTGTTGGATGTAGGCTTTGTAATGATCAACCGTAATTTACAAATGTATGTCATCCAGCAACGTGGCTTACGTGGTAACTCTTCTGATTTGTATTCGGGATGTACTGGGTTAGAATCACGACAGGGACAACAACTATCCTGAGAAGTTGCATGGTTTTCCTCAAAGCCTTCACACAAATGCCGGAATGGTACCCCCTTCAGTCTACCTTTTCGCATTAGACTAATGTAGAGTCCACTTGAAATGTGATGGCACACGGTGACGCACGGGAGGGGAAGTGAAGAGGAAACTGGCGAATGGAGTGGGTATCCAGTACCCTTCACACTACCATGGAACATGGTGTGTCCAGCATTACTACCGCTGATGCGCACACCTCGGCTGCCAATAATCGATTGAACTGACGCCCCTGCTGATTTAAATGGACTCGTCTGTTTCGCCGAAATACTAAATCTGGTTTCTGCGCGTGTGCCATCACATTTCAAACGCAGTCTACCGCGTGAACACAAAGCTGAGTTGCTCCACGCTTTTAACTTCGCCATTACGATCGAGACGAAAGTGGCTGCTGCCTCGTGCCAAACCCAACAGACAGTAAAAATCACCACGATCCCGTACGAAGTTTTCAAGTTGAACAGAATGGGTTAACACAGTGGGAGGAGACATGTTTTTGAACACTTTTTTGAGCATTTGTTATCACATTTTGGGTACACACGTTTTGCAAATAGGTTCTTCGCAGTTTTGCATAAAACAGCGTTGGTGAGAACTGCACTCTTCTGAGTTATTGCGCAACGAGCGGTGGTGATTCCTTACCGAAGTTTCGGGACGACCTATAGGTACCGTCTTCAAGGTTCAAGTTCTTCACCCTTGAAGATGGGACCGATAGGTTGTACCGAAACGTCGGTAAGGAATTACCACCACTCACTGCATAATAGCCCACACGAGTGCAGTTCTCACCAACTTCGCGACTGAAGTCTGAAATCACGCATTAGCGTTGATGATTATTCGCGCAAATAAAAATATGTTATTGGAACTGAAAATTTGTTGTTGGAAGGAAAATTATCTCTTCTTTTGAGGTAAAGGATTTACTGGTTTTAAGTAATTAATTAATATATCCAATTCTGTACTTAATTTATTATCCGGGATCTAACGACGTCTGCGCAAACTGAGATTAAATATTTGCAATTGACCGGATGATAAACGAATTGGAAAGATCAAGAATAGAGGTTGATTTTAACCTAATATGAAATACTACTTTTCCGGCGCGTTTTCTCTTTTTCTGTCTCTCGTCACCGCCACGTTGATTTAATCAGCTTATCATTACCAAGTAAAGCAGAAGGTCTGAAGCTCAGCATCGTGTGTAATGTTCCCTGCTCGACCGTCTCCAGTCTATTCTGCACGACACTTGGTTTAGGTCTCTGGGATACAGCAGTAATTCTCGTCTAATTGGTGATTCTGGTCGCCATGTAATGTTCGCAAAGTTACCTTCAGCTGCTGGGTCGCCGAGGAACGTGAAGTTAATTGACGGGCTTACGGCAAGATGGCAGGGTGCCATCTTATGAGGCCTTGAATCCTAGAAGTGTCACCTCTGTTATGGCCACGGTGGAATCTGCTTAGATTGAATTCTGTTCGACATTTAATTCGGGGTGGGAGTTTGTGATCGAAGTGCCCGAAGCCGTGTGCCTCTAGACTTCTGTCCTGCCCCAAGTTTCGTGTAACATGCATTCTTTGCTGTAACCTCGCTACCTACTCGGTCCAGTTTGATTCTCGCCCAAGAGTAACCTACAATGATTGAGATTTCTTGCTGGTCCCTCGAGGTAAAATTGTATTAGTCTTTTGGTTCCTGGTATTCATTTTTAGCTGTTCTTCATCAAGTAAGAGAAGTGTTCGTTATTTGCGGATGACGGCCTTTGACCTAGTGCCAAGGACTAACTCATTTCTCGAAGTTTCAAGAAAGTCAGTATTATGGTTCTGTACGAAAGGTTTTCTTACAGATGCTGAGTTTCGTGAAAATCGATTTGATGACAGGTATATTTAACTTAGTGTCATACATGAAATTTCTCCCATATTTTCTACGTTCTTCACCCGGTTTGTCTAATATTGGGTACTGAATATATATGTCCATAACAATTTATTGAGTGCCTCTTAGTTTCATGAGAATTGGCACACTGAAAGCTGTACTTTATTTAGGAGCATAAATTAATTTTTGTCCATACTTTCCACATTTATTGCCAAGTATTGGTGAAGTTCACAATACAATACAATACAATATACATTCCATGGATCCCTGAGACTGTTACAAGACAATAGGATGTGGAACATATCATAAAACATACAAATATATAAAAATAAGACAGTGTAAAATATACATTTACACAGTCATATAAGTTAGCAATACATATCATCTGTACATTCAAAAAAAAAAAATTCATCCACAGAGTAAAAGGAGTGTGCATATAAAAAGTTTTTTCAAGCCTATTCTAAACTGTGTCTTTTCATTCTTAAGGCTTGTAATACTTCTTGGTAACCTGTTAAAAATTTTGATCCCAGAGTAGAATGCGCCTTTCTGAAAACAAGACAGGTTGGCAACCAGTCTATGAAAATGGTGTTTACTTCTTATATTTATGTTATGCACGGACGAGTTAGTATACGGTATCTACACAAAATGCTATTATGTATGATTTTCGTGGAAACGGATGGAGGGAAGACTTACTTGTATTATGAGCAGTTTTTACCTGTCACTTAATGAGTACTGAGGACCTGTGTAATGGGAGGCCTGAGGTGGCAGACACAAGTGACGTAAATGGAGACAGTGCACCCGTGCCAACAAGATACGACTGTGGACTCGTATTTTTAGGTGGCCCCTTATGACTTATGTTTCATGATATGTTTTTAGCACTAAAGTAACTACATATTCCAGCTGTCCTGATGTACGCATTTGTAATCTTGGTAATTGAAATATTATGAAATTATTTCTTGCAATCAGAATACAAAAGTGGAGGCCAAAAATTAACATAATTTTTATGTTTCTCTTCTGAGAAGTTCCCCCTTCAAGAATTTCCATTACTATGCACGAAACATTGTATTACTTTTCATTCTGCACCTTGGTCTCTCAAGTTTACCAACCATAGTTTTGTATGTACCTCTAGTTTCTCCCATTTGTACTAAGATCAGTAACATATGATAGCATATTAATCATATCAGTACCACAGATCAGCTGCCAAATATGTGATGGATTATTCAGTGGTAACTGGACGCAAGCACAATAAAGTTTGTGCACAGCATACTGTTAGACTGTAGTTGTGTGAACATTGTTACTGGATAGTACTTGTAGATTTATTTTGCATTTTTTTAGCCCTGAGTGATATTAAACTCCCCATAAGAAATTACCTTCACCTGAAACACACACAGTAATGAATAATTAACTAGCGGCTTGAAGAATATGCATACTTCAGTGGATCTCCTTATTTTTACTGTGCATTACATTTCTGCTCAACACTGCATGGTTTCTGCAGTTGGTAAAGGGTAATTAAGAATTTCATGAAGTAAATAACTGTCCAATAGATTTTTATTAATGAGTTTTTTGCATTAACATTATTGAAAATTCTATGCAGAACGCTAATTTGATAAGAGGTTATGGACTTTTTAGAACAAACTGCATTCTATTTAAATCCCCATTGTTTTGAGTTTCAGATTATTCACTTTAAGACATTACTGCTTGTATTCTGACATTGCTGGCATTCCTGTGGGTGTAGTATATCTTATGCCTTCAGCAAGTATATTAGAACTGGGCTGAGCTACAGTGAACAGTGTGAGAGTTGTACATCTGTATATAGTATATATATTTGATTCTAATTGTCTGCTTCTGAATTTGCAGGTGGTGTTGGTGTTCATTCTCAGTATTGCATCGCTCATTATCTACTTCATTGACGCCTCCAGGTTAGTATGTTTGAAAATTTTATTCACAGTTATCTTTTTGGTACATACAATCATAATACAACTTAACATTTAACCCTTTAAACGCCGAATTAAATGCCATCTGCCATGTGCTGGCATTATTAGGAGCTCGCCATATTCTCCGCATTAGCAGGATAAGGGTTAAGAAGCTTTCAAGAAATGTCCAAGCAACATACATGAAATGAAATAAATGAAATGTATGAACATAACTCCTAATTTAGTGACACTCTGGAACTCTTGAACCGTATGCATAAGGAATATTCACATTTAACCCAAACTTTACTTACTTTATGCTACAAACATTTTTTTTAAATAAAAACATATCAAGGAATCTAAAATTAATACTATAGAACACAATAATAGACAAAACATTAACATATGCATCAGAAACCTGGAAACTAACAAAGAGAGATAGAAAGCAAATGAACATTTTTGAAAGGAGAGTATATAGAAGAATTTTAGGCCCAATATATGACAATGAAAAGGAAAATTGGAGGATATTAACCAATAAAGAAATTTATGCAAGGGTTAAAAAAACCCACTATAACAGAGACAATAAAGTTAAATAGATTATGTTGGTTTGGACATGTACAAAGAATGGAAGAAAATATAATTCCCAAAAGAGTATTATATATGAATTTGGGAACAAGATTGAGAGGTAGACCAAGAAATAGATGGCAAGATGAAAGTGAGAGAGGATGGACGAATAGTTGGCGGAGAAGGGTGGCAGAAAAAAAGTACATAACAGAGAGGAATGGAAGAAGCTCCTGAGAACAGCAAGGAATCTTCGCATTATGCACATGCCAATGGAATGAATGAATGAAACCAAACTTTGTTTTATCCAGAAAAGACAAATGGTGAAGTATTTTGTTTTGTGATGCTATTGATTGCTAAGATTATGTATTGTCAATGGCAGATGAATGAAATATGAGTACAGAGGACTAGTAGAATAATACTGGCAGATGAAAACCGAGGAACTCAGTGAAAAACCTGACTTAAGTACTACTTTGTTCACCACAAATATCACCCTGGCCTGAGATCAAACCTGGGCATCTGTGGTAAGAGGCTGGAGACAAATAACTTGACCCATAGTACAGCCTTTACTTTCTTTTAAGGTCTTAAACTGTACAGAGTTGTTTAATATGGCCTAACCTGTTATTTGTAAAATACAGGTACTCTGGAACACTAGGTACAGTATTTGGTTGCCATAGCAACCCACGACAGTACGCAAGATCACATTTGCACTTGCTGTTTTCTCAGCAAAACAGTGCATCATTATTAAATTTGTCACTGAGAAAGGTGTGAAAGAGCTTAAAATTCTTCAAAGACTTTACTGATAATGGATAAGGAGAGCCACAAACACATAAAGAACAAAATGCATGAAATATAGTCGTATGTCATCAGGTGCGGCTGATAATGCAAGAGGCACGCAGGTTGCAACGTGCCTGTTAAGTAACAGAAGAATAGTTGTGCATGAATTAGCATCTAAATTTAGAATAAAACTAGACCTACTGCAAGTGCAATCCACAGACTTGGCATTCAGTGAATTAAGCACACAACGGGTGCTCAAGCCTTGGTCAACATAGCTACAGTCAGTGGCAGTTCAAATTTGGTGGTTCTTAGTCTTTGAATTCAGAGGGAAGGGGCTGACTTTTGAAATCATATATTGCATTTCAGTAACACATGAAAGTGTCACATTACTCCTGAGAGCTTATGCTTTTACACCAATGAGTAGACAAATATAAACGCACTTCCACCAAATTCTGAAACTGTTAGATGTGTAAAAGTTGTGGGCACCAAGGTTTGTGGTACTGAGTGTGCTATTCATGTAGGTATCATAGAAAAAGGTTGTACAGTTATTGCTGATAATTACTGTGATCTTTGGAGCTGGGATGGCATAGTCACTATACTGACTGGGCTATCGCTGTAGGAACAAGGTGTCTTGGTTCAACTTCTAGCAGGAGAAGAGTCGACAAACTACCTAGGTAGCCTGGTTAGCTCACTGACTTTTGTAACACTCTACAGAAGTCTTCTTGCATCATTCCAGTGCCCTCCAAACCAGTAGTACATTACAAATGTAATACAATAATCACTCTTGTCGCTGCTTGACAATAGTTTGTATCAAATATATTTCAAGTATACAACATGTAATTATGTTCTATACAACCTAGCAACCTAATCTCTCCAGAATACAATGCTGGATCATTCTGTGTCAGCATAACTAAATATTTGTGCGCCATCTTGTGAAAACACAAAATTTCAAAACTTTTAATATCTTGAGATATGAGTCATTGTGAGTAAAGTTTGTGAATTATTTTAAGTCAGCTTTGTCAGCCCTGTAATATTCATTACTATTCGGGCACCTACACATTATTTGAAGCGTGCAGTTGATTTAGACATTTGGCATGTATTTTTCAAAAATTGTGTTGAAAGAAAGATTTGACAACAGGGGGATTCATTGAATGGTTCAAACTACAACATAAAATATTCTGAGATGACAGAATATCCATGGAGTTTAGAGCATTATTTTTCTTCAAATTGTTTAACATAATGGCTATAGTAGTAGGTTTGCTAGGCAAAAATGGAGGTAAGGCTGCCACAAGTAGTCAGAAGTGTGATGGATCCAATTCATACTGGTTTGGCCTCACTGGTATATAACAATTCAAACAGATGAAAACCATGCCCTGGAAGTAAACTTACGCCAATCAGATGCTAAAGAGCACTTTCACATAAATGATAGAATTATAAGCCCCTTTCCTATTCTAGAAATACAGCAACAAAAACTTGGCCGTTGACAACTGAAACACGTGAATCTTTAGTTAAAGTTTCAGCACCACCCCTACAGGTAGTTTCTAAGAATGTTAAAAGTGTCATACACTGGTGTATGTTTGAACTTGAAATGTTGTGGTTTGTAGTAACTTAACCCTTAGGCGACTAATGTCATATATATATGGAGCATCCATTTTTGATGTTTCTAGATCACACACAACGACGCAGCACAGTCGGTAGGACTCCTTTGGACGAGTGATCAGCTCGTCGCAGAGACCTCTACCTGACAACACAC
>Ga0268261_10004659_pt1 | contig 10299 bp, 5 predicted proteins | sample TergutNc150P1_FD_190353 | JGI IMG/M metagenome (GOLD analysis project Ga0268261, IMG submission 190353) | Nasutitermes corniger P1 segment gut microbial community from laboratory colony in Florida, USA - Nc150 P1 (SPAdes) (version 2) | ecosystem: Host-associated > Arthropoda: Insects > Digestive...
ATTGCGTAAAACTTGTATGGACAAGGTTCTGGTGAAGTTCAAGGAGAGTCGGTCCATGACAATTCACAAAGTGGGGCTTCTCTACAGGATGACTGTGATTGGGCAATATGCAATGTGGGAGGAGGAGGTATTGTTATGTGCAGAACATCTGCGCTGCTCAGTGGTGAAGCTGGCTGTTACACTGTTGCAGTCTTCACACTGTGCAGCTTGTAGCAACACTCAACACTGTTTAAAACTACCGACATGTTAATGTACTGTCAGCACAGTGTTAATTGACATCACTGACCATCAGATCATCATCATTGTTGTTACTGACGGTTACACTAGCTTCCTGTCGGTGCCGGTATGAATTTCTTTACTGTATTCTTTTGTTGTGCATTGAGGATGACGTGGAGTGACGAAAGACCGAGGGATTTGGGATTCCTTCACCACTTTTCTTAACGTCATTAACCTGATTGTAAGAAGAAACAAAAGTCTACTGGCCGTCACAATAAGGTGACGAACGTCTGGATTAAGTGAAAAAGATTAACATTAGTGCGTGTACATATATTCATGGTGACACGCGGTGGCGAAGTTGGATGATGAACTGCCGTGCGGTTTCGATTCCCGATGGCGTCATTAGAATTTTACGACTTTAATCCTTCAATCCAAACCTAGAAGCCTCAACCTCCTGTAACTTTCAGGTGTGTTCAGGGATTGCTTGACCTCTTGTATATTGTTCTTAAATGTAACAATAAACACATAAATACGGCAGCAGATAGTTAAACAAGATGCAGTACCTTCGAATAGTTGAGAACAAAAGATTTTTGTGGGGGAAAGTGTTTGGAGATTAGATATATCGATTTCTGAATTTGTCACAAATAACACAATACATCTATATTTGTCCTCATTCTCTCATAATCCTATTCATTGTAGATATTTGAAATATTTTTCTATATGCCGCTGTTTGTGAATAACTTTATTTAATGTGAAATGATCGAAATAAATTCAGTACATATATATAGCCTATATTTTTACAGCCGCGTTAATTCGGAGGCAGCAGTAAACTGGGTTTTGGTGAAGGCGAACAGTTGTTCAGGTCTGAAGGATGTGAAGAAAAGAATAAAATCTTGAGAGAGAAAATTCATCTTCTTGTTGGCTGCTATTGGTTCAGCAGTTGGGTTTGGAAGTGTCTGGTACTTCCGTACCTGGCAAAGACTTTTTGTGGAGTTTAGCTAGAGGGTCGCCAGGGCAGCGGCCGTCAAGGGCGATAGAATTTATGTGGCCAAATAAATATTATGAATTAAGAAAATATGTTCTGCTTTCAAATTTATTAAACTATTTATCCACATAACAGGACATTTAATCAGTAAATTCAGTTTGTTAGCAGCTCATAATTTCTGTAAGCCGGTACAACTGTCGCTACTGGCTGCAACAGCAAATAGCTTAACAACAACTCCAGCTGATATCTTCGTGTAATTCAGTATTAATCCTCACCAATTTCTGTTTACTACAACCACAAACGATACTGCAGAGCTTTAATATTGTTAAATGCTTTGATAATGTTAGGCAAGTCTGGTGACTGGGAACGTAATGCATACGTAGCACTAACTGCTTGTGTCACTGTTAGGTTTTGTGTAACTGAAGGTTTTTATCATATCGCAGACGGATGGCACTGAAATATCCTGTCTGTACCATTTAGCTAGTGTCAGCACCTCTTTGCTGTAGCTACATGTAGAGTTTTGTTTTGATTCTACAGTAAATGTCAGTTTGGAAGCTGCCTGGTGTGCATTTAAATGTCCACTGTACGTGTAGCGGCAAACAGTTTCAATAAAAAAGTAAATAAATAAATAAAACATCTATGTATTTCTTTGAAGCAAGTTGTGTCTGAGATTTTGCATTCTTAAGTTTTATGCAATTTAAATTTTAAAATACACAACAAAATTTTAACAATTCCTTTGTCTTCATTTCAATAACATTTCTTCTTACAATCTCAGCCCCAGTCTGCGTTCTCATAAGCTGTGGAGATAAGCAGAAAATGTTAGGTATGTAATGTGACTTACATTCCTCACACAGTCGGACAAACATTGAGAACAATAATAAAAAATACTGTCACTTGTGTGGCGTGCAGTGAGAAGTGAAGGAAATACTGCAGTATTCCTGTCTTTAATTGTTTACAGGTGTATTCCTGATCACTTACTTTGTCATGTTGACAACTGAAGGTATTGCCCTATTTTTTGTGGAGCTGTAAATTGGTCAGGGACTGAGGGAAGTGCCATTGGTGCTGGGAATCAAGTGTCACCCTACCTCGGATTTATTGGCATCAGAAGTGTCGTTGTATCCTTCAGGAGAGTTGTATGCAGGGTTTTGTTGGTGAAACCTGAGGGAAAGAGACCACTTGGGAGACCCATGCTTAGATGTAAAAATAATATTATGGTGAATCTTCATGTACTGGGGTGTGGGGGCATGGACTGGATTGAGCTGGCTCCGGAGACGAATATTTGATGTGCACTTGTAAATGGGATAATAAACATCCGGGTTCCATAAAACGCGGAGAATTTCTTGCCTAGCTGCAAAGCGATTAGCTTCTGAAGAAGGACTCTGTTCCATGTGGTGAGTTAGTAAGCAAGTAAGAAAGTAAGTACATGTTTCAATGTACGAAGCAGTAGACGGATGTCTGTCATATTGCAGTGTTAAGTCTTTTTTAATGTTTTCAGTAAGGGCATGATAATAGCTTTGTAAGCTGCAAACGTTTTCTATTCTGTCCAACTTCGTTTCTGTTCTAAGCTGTTTTGAGTACAAACTAAACCACATGTCTGTAGTGCTGTATCGCCTGACACACACACACACACACACACACACATACACACACACACATCGTATTAACGTTAGGTAGGAATATAGTTACTGGAAAGCCTCGTCGATCCAGTAGCAGTTTTTAATAATTGCCACTTGGAAATGTTCTTAATTTTTCAACCCACAGCCTTATAAAGGAACGTACTTCACTTCTCGATTCATAAACAAGCCGGCTAGTGCCACTGTACGTGTATAAATGTACAGGAGTGCCTGAAAGTTACTTAAATCTTCGAAATTCAAAGCAGATGGATCACATGGTATTCATAATTTCACCAACTCTGCCCTAAACATCCCACACATCGACTTCACAATTCCACCAACTCCCTCCGCGTATCACGCCCACACACAAACACACACACACACACACACACACACACACACACACACACACACATCCTATTTACAATTCCACAAACTCTGCCCCACACATCACACACTAACAGCTACTGTTGGCCGTCTTGCAACTGACGGTATGTTTTAATAAGGTGACAGTTAAAATTAACCCTGTTCATTTTCGTAGTGGTGTTTATTATTTCGTTTAAAAATACAACTTAAATATTAACAACAATTTAAATCTCTGTGGTTAACTTCTAGGCGACATGTTTCGGCTGGAACTCAGCCATCATCAAGTCAAATTGGAATATAGTCTAAATACACAGAAAGTGTGCAATTTATGTGATCTCATATCGTTTACAGTAATTGGTTATATTAATTAACACTTCAAAATAATAGACAAAAACCAAATGCCACAAGAATGGGAGACAGGATTGGTGATAAACATACAAAAAAGGAAAAAAAGCAAATGTGAAAATTACAGAGGAATTATTTTATTGCCTACAAACTATTTACAAATATAATAAAAACAGACTAAATGGACATGTGGAAGAAGAAATGGTAGAGGAGCAGTGTGGTTTTAGAAAGGGACGTAGCTGTACCAATGCTACATTCACGGTGCAACAGATAATTAAAGAAAGAAAAGAACACCACTTACTGCTATTTCTTTTATTTATAGATTACGAAAAGGCATAAGATAACGTCAACAGGGACAAGCTGTGGGAAATCATGGGTAATAAAATTACAAATTATTTACTAAATACTATAAAATGTATCTACAGGAATACGAAGGTTAGAATTAAATTTAATGATGGTATATCTGAACCAATACACATAAAAAAAGTTGTAAGACAGGGATGTGGCCTCTCATCGGTATTATTTAACATGTACATTAATAAAATTGTACAAGAATTTAAAATAGCGATAAAGAAGAGTATACAGCTAAATAACAGAAACTTAGTGAACACAATACTATATGCAGACGACCAGATTTTAATGGCCACATCAGAAGATGACCTACAAACAATGGCATACCACCTGAAGCTTATAGCAAGAAAATACAAAATGACCATATCCAACACAAAAACTAAATCAATGGCAATGTGGGGGAACCACATACAGAGGGTAACAATTGTGATAAATGATAATACTATTGAACAAGTAACAGATTTTAAATACCTGGTGTACCGTATATCAGAAATTAAAAGTGATGTAGAAGATAAATTGCAAACTTATAACATAATAAACGGAGCAATAAGGAGACATTTTGGAAAACAAATGAATAAAGAAACAAAGTTAAGAATTCACAACATTACAGCTAAAGCGGCATTGAAATTCGGAAGTGAAGCCTGGGTACTGAAGAAAAGAGAGGAACAACGTTTAGAAGCAGCACAGATGAAATTTTTAAGACACCTTCTTTGAATAACAAAACTAGATAAAGGAAAATACCATTGTATTAAGGGAAAAAAACAGGAGCAGAGAATATAATAAAGGAAATAAAACAGTACCATGAAAAGTGGCTACAACACATACAGAGGACGGACACAAACAGGATACCTAAACAAGCACTACAATATAAACCAAAAGGACGAAGATACATAGGACGTCCGAGGAAGAGATGGAGGGACCAATTTCATTTTGAGGATACAAGTAAAAGGAATCGAACCTAATCGTTCCGGAACATGATAATGATGATGATATAATATGTAGGGAAAATAATGATGTACAATGTGTCACTATGTAAGGGTATGTAAATTGAAGTTTACTGATATGAAACTGGATCACAGAGATGAGTGGTTCATAGCGTTAAATATTCTAAGTCGTTCACGTAGAATAAGTAAAGAATAAAACAGTACCATGTTGTACAGTGTGTGAGAGAGTAAAAGCATAGAAATTTTATAATATAATACAATACGCAGTATGAGGAAGGTTTTGTGAATATTGCTGAATGTAACAACGATGTGTAGCATTGTATTTGTATTGCGTAATCAGTGTCAGTCAGTATAAGAAGCAAGGTCAAGTTCACCAGCAGCACACCGTGTTAGAATATCTTTCAACTAAATATGAGATGCATGAAGGACGAGCTTTACGTAACTACGACCAGTGCACGCGCTCACACGATAGCTACATTCGGCTGTACACAAACTGTTACAGTAAAATAGAACGCAGCCACCACATCTTCCACACACGGACGCACATCTCTTCAGAACTTCTACACAGCACGATACGAAACTTTCGGTCCGTTACATTTATACTTCTAGTGCTGTTATTTATTGGAAAAGCTCCTACTTCGGTTTTATCCGTACATTGATCCTCCATAAGGTAGTAAAATACAAAGTTTTATAACCTCCCCACCTACGATTGTTACTACTGCCTTCACCGAAACGTCAGATTTCAGTAAGCTTTATTTAAATATATTTTTGTACGAAATTTGGAAAATAAGGTGAATTCCTTTAAATTTCCTAAATCTTTCCTTTTCAAAATATACCAGGACCACGCGGAGTTTGGGTACCGTTTTGTGTGTTAGGATATTTTGAAACAGTTTCACCTTGCAGTATAAGAAGAGGACCCTTACATTTGAACAGCTACTTACAGAAAGTCCCTCAGTCCTTACAGCGATGAACTGTGTGGTGTTCTGATGTGCTGACTGAACTGTTTGTGTTTATATCAGCATAAGTCAGCACAGTGAAATGTCTGTCGGCAGGATAACCCTCTACCATTATCTTTAAAGCAGTGCATGCTGGATACATAAGGCTACAGACACACACTCAGATTATGTAATATTTTCTGCTTCTCCACTAACAATGTTTCTACGAAAGCGCCACAATATTACGTAATAATTACAATGGCTGTGTCGTTGAGTGAAATTTTGATCCGAGAGACTTCATTCCTATAAATTGTTGCTGTGCTTAGTGACAATACAAGGTGTGGGGTGTGCGACGGTCGGTCTGTTGGTTACCGAACTCTGGTTCCGCTGGAAATGTGTGACCTCTTGTTTTTAGGAAAGACAATGCCGTTACAGTGAGAAACGACTTATAACACGTCGACGGGTAATACTAAATGGGGTCTTTTGGCAAAGATGTTATGTTGCAGACAGTGCGAGTGCAGACGGCTGCTGTGACTGGAAGAGATAATGTGACTGACTGGCTGCAGGTCTTCATATACAGTGACTGTACCAACAGTTGTACATAAACATTTAAGAATTCCTTACAATAATATGAACTGGTATTTTAAAGTTAATAAATGTAAGTTACTGCCATAAAAATGTGTTGATATTTGTTGGGTTGTGCACGTAGAAGTTTTCAGATGACTATTAACGATACGACATAATTTGTGTAGTGTTGTGGACTGGTACTATTATTCTCTTTCTTTCTCTGTATTCTTCTCTATTTCTTCCTTTCCTTCCCACCTCACTTTTTGTACCTATTTACCCATTTCTCTCTGTCGTGTTATCATTAATATACTGATTCCTGTACCTTTTAGATAACACATTTTGTCTATTCTATCTCTCACAACTCCGTACCTACCGCACAGTGAACAGAGTGGATCCTTGCTCTTCGTTCTGTTTAGTGACATAAAATCGTTTGTCTACGTAATAACAGGAATTCTGAAGATAAACTGTGCGGTAAAGTGCAGAGTGTTATAAGACATTACGGTAAGTGCTGTATATAACAGCCACTGTGCTGTAAATTAAACTTCTCCCCGTCTGTCGCTCCACAGACAGACCAAAACAAACGGAACAGTGCGACTTTCTTAAAAGTGCTGTGCCAATTGTATTGCGACAGAACAAAAGTGTGAATGCAAATTATATGTTTATCCTTTTACTTTATTTCCTCATTCTTTAGCTCCAGGATACATTTGGACTGATTACACAACAAATGCACAAATTGCAAAGAAATTAAAAATAACACCAATTTTAGACAAATTACAGGAATACAAGGGAAACTGGATACAACATGTAAATAGAATGCTTCGTAATAGATTACCCAGCGTAATGAAACGCTTTTCCCCAACTGACAAAAGAAATCATGGCAGACCTTTGAAGTGACTTCTGGATACGTGAGACCGGAACGGGTCAACAAGTGGCCCAACTCCATGACAGATATATGATGATGATGATGATGATGATGATGATGATGATGATGATGATGATGATTCTTCAGCTTCAATTTTATGTTCAGAATATAAACAGCACAACAAAGTAAAACAAAACACAATCCTCAGATAAACTGACCCAACAAAATAATGGAAGTACTGACAAAGAGAATACAAGCCACATGTCCTCAGAAATAATCCTATGTCTTTCTAACAATTGAGCTTCGAAGGACATCCGTGCAGCTTTACGTTAGATCAGTAGACAGTGTCACACTTTATAGCAAGCAAACAGTTGAAACACAAAACCCACACTACAGAAACAGGTATTAAGGTAATTGCTATAGTCTAGAGCTACGTGCTCTCAGAACGAGAGAGCTGGTTAATAATGCAGCCACAGTAAAAATTGTCCAGCCTTTCATGTTGTGTGAAGGTAAACCGGGAATTCCAATATAAAAACAAGAAATAGGAGCCGGCAAGTAGTTAATTACTGCGGGGCTGAACAAGGAGGATTAAATGACGGGAGAAGGTTAGATTATAACGTACTGATGTTCAGTGCGTGGTGTCAGTCTTAATCGCTGACTACTGACTGGTTTTGTATGGAACTGTATGTTCGATGCGTCGCTCGCCGGAAGATTTTCACTGTATTATGAAACACTGAGATTATGCATCTGGAAATGCAATGCACTTAGTGTGCTGGAACTCCACGTGAGTTTCTCCAGACGCCAAATTTATACAAAACATTACAAAATGAATTCTGCTGTTCAATATTTTCTTATGTGTGTTCGTTTTGTCGAGGAATTGCCAACAATCCAATGCACTAGCAACAAATGTTTCTGATAACATTAAACAGTACCTGCTACATTTCAGTGCTGTTATTGTGATAAGAAACTGTGCCACTTTTATTGTTTTAGAGGAAAGAGTTTAATGTACAGAACTGTACCTGTGGAGTGTTTGGTAGAAGTTTACTTCTGATTCATGTTAGTTGAAAAAATAAACTGCTATATGTGTGATTGTGTAGAAGAGATATATTGCTGACAGTGTACAGAGCAACAGGATTAATTGTGAATATGCTCAAGTATAATATTAAAATGGATATTAAAGAAACGTGCTTATGAATAGCTGACTCAACATGATCACTATATAATCATAAGATCAAAGTTTCCAGCCACGATATTTGACAGAAAAGAATGAATATCTTGCCCAGTTGATCTAGTTCTGAAAAACCGCTCTGCACATACACTGTGTGGTACCGCCTGCTTATGATCAGTTATGCAACCCTCACACAACTGCACACAAAAGCGTCTAACATTTCCAAGGGGTTTTTCGAAAGACTTGTAACAGCTGACATCACACAACCCAACAAATCACTTTCCCCTCCACACATATATTTAGTTAAACACTGTGTGTAGAAAAGTTGGAAATGGGAAAGGCCAGTTGGATTATGAATACAAGCAAATTAGTTAAAGGAGTAAAGAAAAAACTACACACCAAACGTGTACAGTATACATAAAAATCTGTAGCATATCAAAAGTGTAATTTAATAGGTTTTATTATTTTTATATGATAAATACATACACCTGTACATGTACAAATGTGTCTACCTGAGTATACGACTTAGTGGAATTTATTGACGAGTAGGTTCTGAGGATGTCAATAGGCATACGAAATATATAAAGCAAGGTAAATGACAACAAATATACAGAAAATGGTGCATTTGGCAACAAGAGTGGACTCTGCACTGTTTAGGCTCGTGCCCTGGATATATTCAGGGAAACCGAGAGAGACAAAGAAACAAGTTATGTTCATATTGCAGTGTCAACAGACAGGATATGAAGCTGGATCGCGTGTCTTTATTTTGTTACAATAAAACGTGTAGCTTGAGGGTTGAAATGCAGTGAAATAATTAGCCTGTATTTTGCCTGTACCTCGCTGTAGTCACAAGACAGAACACACTGATGTTCAGTGCGTGGTGTCAGTCTAAATTGCTGACTGCTGACTGCTTTTGTATTGAACTGTCTGGAGATGACGAGTTCAAAGCTTCGCTCGCGGGACGACTTGGACTAAATTATGAAACACTGAGATTATGTACCGTAAAAAGCAAAGCACGTAGAGTACTGGAACGGCATGAGAACTTCTCCAGATGTCAAATTTGTACAAAATATTACAAAATTCATATTTGCAATGTAACATTTATTTATATTTGTGCGTTTTTTCGTAGAATTGCCAACATTCCTGTGCATAACAACTCTTTCTGATAACAACAAACAGTACCTGCTACATTTCAGTGCTGCTGTTGTGATCACAATTTTGCCTGGATTATTGTTTCAGTGGAAAGTGTTTAATGCACAGAATTGTACATGTGGAGTGTTTTGGAGAAAGTTACTTTTGCTTTATATTATTTGAAATCGTAAAATATGTATATGATTGTGCAGAAGAAATATGTTCTGCTTATGTAGCTGAGAGCATACAGAACAGCTGTATGTCGTGTGAATACGCTGAAGGATAATATTGAAATGGACATTGAAGAAATAGAACTTATGATTTACGGTCTGAAAAAATTGTCAAAAATATAATTTTAAGCTCATTTTATTATCCACGTTTTTTGGTAGAAACGATGAATATCTTGCCCAGTTGTTCCAGGTCTAAAAGACCGCTCCGTACATACACTGTGCGGTACCGCCTGCTTATGTTCATTTATAATAATAATAATAATAATAATAATAATAATAATAATAATAATAATAATATTTATTAACTGCAATTGGGTTGTCACCCGGTGGCAGTACACATTTACACAAAAGAACAACATAGAACAACACAATTAACCAATGAACAACACAAAAAATAACATCCGAACAACACAAATACAAACTAATGTGGAAGAGTGCGGTCCGTGCCCCGTCTTTGCAAGTTTTACCCTGGCATTTGCCTTACAACTGAGGAAAAAGCACGGAAAAACCTCAATCAGGGTAAGTAGAAACCTCAGTCAGATTAAGAAAAACCTCAGTCACAGTACAGTATACATATTGCCAAAAA
>Ga0268261_10004660_pt1 | contig 10299 bp, 4 predicted proteins | sample TergutNc150P1_FD_190353 | JGI IMG/M metagenome (GOLD analysis project Ga0268261, IMG submission 190353) | Nasutitermes corniger P1 segment gut microbial community from laboratory colony in Florida, USA - Nc150 P1 (SPAdes) (version 2) | ecosystem: Host-associated > Arthropoda: Insects > Digestive...
AGAGGTCTCTGCGACGAGCTCATCACTCGTCCAGAGGAGTCCTACCGACTGTGCTGCGTCGTTGTGTGTGATGTAGAAACATCAAGAATGGGTGCTCCATATATGTATGACATTAGTAGCCTAAAGGTTAATAATTTAACTCTTATCCTGCTAACGTGGAGAAAATGGTGAACTCCTAATAAAGCCAGCAAATAGCAGATGGGATTTAATTCGGGCTTTAAAGGGTTAAATAATTTCCAAACCCACTGTTACTAAGAGGAGGGAAAACTACACAATACTCAGGCTTAAAACTTCCAGGTTCTGTGCTGCATAAGTTGACATTTGGAGGGTCACATAGCAATCCAATGTTGAACTGGGTTCATGACTTCTAATTCAAACAAAATAAACTGAAAGGTAGCTGGCGATGCACCTTACACTGCAAGAAGTGGACATCTGCTAAATTCAGTATAGCCTTCCAAAACATCACAGTGCACTTCTACTTTAGTTGCAGCCTAACAATTATAGGGTTCAAAATGAACTAGACCTGGTGGTGTGCCACACATTGAAATAAATAAATCTCAGATGATGAGCATTAGGTTATGTTCTTTAGAGTTTGGACAGGTTCTGGCATAAGCAGTCAAATGACACAGTTTCAAAATCCTGAATTTGTTAAATGAAATAATGACATTTCTGAAACGTGCTCAAACATAATTACAAATTTCACAACGTATAACATTACTGAACTTATTTCAGTGCATAATGAATCAGTGAGAACTGCATAAGTAATTAAGCTCAAACATTAGAAATACTTGCTACTATGGTGAAAAACAATATCTGTATAAAAGGGAAGTGGTATAGTCTGGTCAAAAACATAATGACACAAAAAAGCTATAGTTAATGTTGTAAGCAACAATGTTCTTTATAAGGAATAGTACAGTATGGTTCATAACACAACCACACAAACTGCTCTAGTTACTACTGTGAGAACTAATGTCTGTTAATGATGAAAGTAGTACAGTTTGGTTTAAAATGTAATCACACTGACAGTCATAGGTCTGTTGCGATAACCAACATCCCTTTATAAGGGAAATGTATAGTCTGATACTAAAAATAATCACACCCACAGCTACAGTCAATGTTGTAAGAACCGATGTCTATTTATAAATGAATTAGTATAGTCTGGTTTATAACACATTCACAATAACAGTTACATTTAATGGAAAAAGTAGTATACATACCACAGCCACAACCCCAAATTCATCGACTCTAGGTGGGATCTAGCTTTAGTTGTTCCTCTCATTTTGAATTACGCATAATTTGAACTGAAGGACTTAAGGTTTACACGAGCCACGGTACAGAGAGAGTGTGGATAAACCACAACTGTAACCAATTAATACTAGCAAAGTATTGGTTACACATGACCATTTGTTATGTCATAAAATGTCATAATTTATATGTGAAGAGAACATTAAGATACATCACCAGTTGTAAAACAACATTTGAGATGGAGTAGACAGCACTTCACTTCACAAAAATGTATTTTTCACTTCTGTGACCACTTCAAACTTCAACTGATCTCACAATAACCATTCAGACAATCATCAGTATATATATATATATATATATATAAGGGACAAAATCATTAGATATGAAACTGATAATACAAACTGGACTTAAGAAATTCTGGTAAAGAAACTGAGGTATGGTTATTTTTGCTGCCAGCAAAATTTCACAGTGATTTAAGATTAGAAAATGAAAATGCAATTATATAAACAAGTGTAAAGACTGTAATGAGCTGAAGAGTCACAAGTATTATTAATATCAGAAATGGCATTCTAATACAAACATTCAATACATTCTTCTCAAAACTAATATTTTTGCTAAGAAGTTAATCTCACTCTGCAGTGCATGTATTTTCTACTGAAAGGTGTCTCTTCTATCACGTCCCTAAGCTAGAAACTTGACTGCATAGAAAGCCTGCAGCTGCCAAACATCCCACGAAAGCTGCCATGCTCAAGAACGTGATACAAGGGACACCCTGTATTATCAAATTATTCTAAAAGCCCTCTCACACTTTGAACACACAACTGTGCAGTTCAGAACTTATTCACTTATAGTCATATTGTAACGTGGGTTTGAATCCTGTACCACACAAATTTATAGGTCCCTGTCTACATTTGCAAACATCATGATGAGTTCAATAAGAATGCACAAGAGTCTGGAGAAATTAAATAAACATAACAAATGGTAAACAAATTTAACAGTTTCTCTGTCATCTTCATAGGTACACCTTATTCTTCAGGAAACTATAAACACTTCAAAAAATTTACAAACATCTGGTTATGTCCATCTGAAGAAGATGAAGCCTAGTGAAATTCTTAATACAAAAAATGTAGAGACCAAAATTTTCTGGTAACATGCACATAGTGACACTGAGGGAATTAATACAACACAACATGCCATGGTGGGGATCTCACCTGCCCAAGGGCTCCACTTCATCTGGTGCACTTTCATCTATCTGGTCCAGTGACGTGCTGGCCCTGGCTGGGAGGGGTACAGGATCTAGCCTAAACCAAGCAACCTGATAAGTGCAGCAACACAAGTGTAAAAACCAAAACACACATACAAGAGTTACAGAACAGGCAAAATGAAATGGACCAAGGATATTGCAGAAACTGATGTATATGTCACAACAGTGTGGTAAGAATCCCTAGCCAATTTATTATGCAATGCTGCAGAGTTCACATTCAGGACACAAAATGGCAACATCCTTGAAATAACCTATAGCAGGAGAAAATCGGCAATTTATGGGTCTCAAAACACACAAAGTAAACAGAGAGAAGATAATTTTTTTTTTTTAAACTTTGCACTTCTTCAGCAGAAACAACAGACATAAAGATGAAATGAAACTTTTCTATGCTCTGGAGCTGATGGCAGAGCATTAGAGAACTGAAAAAAGTGCTGCTTCACAAGAGTATTTTAAAATTATATATGAATGCATAGTGATTTGCTTAAGAGCAAAGATATCTTGGTGAAATTTAATATCAAATCTGCTACAATTCACAGAAATAATTTACATGGCTGTTAACTGAATAGTACCCAAATATAAGACATGTAAGATTCATTCAAAAACTGAAATGGCAAAAAGCACTGATCCCATCACTAGACAGGAGGCACAACTGGACATTAAGGGGATGTAATTTTAAATACAGTTGTGGTTTTTCAATAAAACAATATTTACATCTTTTGTTTCTGTATACTTCCATACTAACTTAAGACTATGATTACCAAAAAACGGCAATCACCTTTTCTTGAATTTCTACAGCTATCAGCAGAGGTGACTAACACATTCAGAGTAGCAGCAGATAATGTCCCTAAGAGAGACATCTTTTTTGACAAGGTTTGAAACTTTCAAGTAAGGCATTTAAACCTGGAAAATGGGAAAAGTTTATCTTAAAAAGGCAGTTAAGTCAAAGATTTTGAAAAAGTGAAAATACTTATAACTTTCATATTTCCTACCATTTTAAAACAACTAGTCATATAAAACTAATTGCCATTAGGTTTCCAGACAGCTAGAAATAAACACACTTCCATTTAACAAAAATTTCTAATTCTGGAAGGTACCATTTCTAGTCATTTGATTTTGTTGTAAGGTTATACAGTTCACTAGCTAAAGTATCCAACCACAATCCAGTGCTGCTGAGATGACCAAAATTTATAGAAATACCTATACAATTTGAATATTTTGCATAAATGTAAATATTTACATGCTTTATTATTTGTTTACTTCACCAAGAACAGCATGTAACAACTGAAGAAACAAAGAGGGACAGTTAACACAATTTAAGATTCTGAATTACAAACTGGTAGACACTACTGTTGAATGGAAAAGAGTAGAATATTTTAACAGATAACCCCAAAGAGATTATGCTAATGTGCAGTCATTTTGTTCTAAATGCCATAAAATCAGCATGAGTTGTGTTATTATGGGCTCCAAATTTCACATGTAAGTGAACACACATGCACACATAACACAACACAAAAGACGCAGACAAAACAAAAAACTTGCATTACTGAAGAACAAATAAAAACAAATAAAGAATAAAAAAAATTGTTACAATGAAACATAAAGTTTCAAAATTACATGTACAAAATACAATACAAAAAAATCAGTACACATGGACACACAGACACACATGTATGTGCAACGCAGAATTTTGTGTATGCTATGAACAATGTTTCATCTGCCTTTTTCTATGTGACTGACCACGAGACTACACAATTACCAAAAACAGATTCTGACTGTATCATAAATTAATATATTTTTATTGTCATAGTTTTCAAAATGCTTTCATGACAATTTAGCTTATGTTTTAGTACAAGAACTTATGCTTGAATGTAACATCTGAAGCAGCATATGAAATTGATGATCCCACATCACACTGTCATCACAGATAAACAGAAAAAGTTGCTCTTTACCATTAAGTGCCAATGTAAAGGAGAAAGTATGCAGGACATCCCAGAAACATAAAAAAAAATAACAACAACAACAAAATAGGGCAGTCAAAAGTTATAAGAAGCAAAAAAATGCTACAATAACTTGTACCTTATTCATACAGATTTCACTGACAGTAAGATGGAAGATTCCATCATTGTCATCCTTATGTGACAAACACTGACTAGGCCATAGGAAAAATTTAACGACCGTCTACAAACAGGAGAGTTTAAAAACACAATTTAGCCGATGAATTAATAGTTTAAATGGTAAATGCACTGTTTGCTCAAAGGTATTTCATCAACTTCTGCATAATGTTTCAATTGAGTTAAGTTATAACCTATCTAGTCAACAGAAAAATCAGTAACATACAATTATTATTCATTATTTTACTATAATTGTGCTGTAGTGTTAACTATACAAATCGTCAAAATCTGGTACTAATATAATGGTACAAAAAATAACAACAATAATCTTCCCTTAATGATAACAGACACATAATTCCTGTCAGTGTTACTGCACATACATCACTTTGATACTGCAGCTGTTATATTTGGTTGCACATGCCAAATTGTTTCAGTTCTACCAGTATTCCTGAAGTACGTTGACTGTCAACACTATATTTTACACACATATAAATAAAATACCAAGGAGTAACTTGTTTATTAAAGACTTCGAGGGTACAGACATTCACTTACGGGGTCCAAGCACTGGTCAAGTTCACAGTTCTGACTTTTATCACAGGTAATTGGAAAATATTAACTGCATCTAGCTGGTCTTGAATCTGAGATCTTTGACACTAGGCTCCAGGACAAAAATCCTAGACCAGAAGTTTCAATATACATGAAAGAAGAAAATTAAGCAATGCCTCTGAAGCCAAAATACAAAAGCTGTTACACAGGGATATTGTTTCAAATGACCCCATCCATCACATACACTTGTCTTTGGGGGGTGGGGTGGGGGGGATGTGGGACACTGGCATGGCAGACATACAGACAGAGAACCAGACTTTTATTTAACAATGTTTCAATTGCTACAATTATAAGTGTGAAGCATTGTTGGAATGATAGTGACGGGAAAACTGAAGTACTCAAACAACCTGTCCCAGTACCACTTTGTCCACCATAAATATAACATGGGCCCGGTCTGAGAATGAACTTGGGCCAGTTGAGGGCAGTGATTGCCACTATTCCCGTGTACCATGAGTGGCAGTCCATGCATTTTAGCTGAATGCAACTCAGTTAATATTACTGTTTTTACATACTGTATTTCACTAAGGTGCGGGAAATCATTTGCATTGTTAGCTGTTACACTACTTGCTGAAAAGAGACATATGTTCTCTTGTAACTGAAAGTTGTTCAAGAAGTAGTGTCAAAATGTTTCTTACATATCAGTGTGCATTTACTGTCTCAAGTAAAAAATGGGCCAATTGCATTTATAACAAAACACACACAAACCTTATCATGTTAAGCCATTCTGTGGATTAAGATGGGATTTTATGCAGACCTGTTATATGAAAGTGTGTGTATCCACTGGGACAAACAAAGCTTCATTGTTAAAAGGAACACATGCTGGAAAGATGGCTCCAGCATGCACCCTAAGGTACCGATTCACAAAATTCAGTTTTGTCACAACCTGTGCTGTTGAGCTTGTCAACTACACTTGTCTTATACAAATGCAGCCGTTTCTTTTTGCAGTGGTCATACGCATTATGCCAAAGATTTTCTTGGAGATGTCTCCTAGTTAGCACTAATTATGCCCAGTTTTTTCTCATTTATCAAGAGTCTTATGCATGTTCTTTTTCTGTCCAAAAAAGAAACCTGCTGTTCACAAAAACTTACAACCTATTTATACCCTGCCTTCTTACATGGAAGTTTTAATATAAATTGGTAACACTTCTGCAGCAACCCTATTTAGCATATGAACCACACAGAAATCTGCACAGGGACATCAGATGAGTCATTAAACCTCACACGGTCTCCAATCAACAGTACAGGAATGAGGCAATAAGTGGGCTTGGTGTTTAACTTTGGCAACCCGACAACAAGTGACCAGCAATTGGGGTCATTCAAAATAATAGCACCATATAACAGAACTGAAGTGGCTATTTTTTGTAAGGAGGGTGAAAATAGCTGCAGATGATAAGATGAGCTGCTGAGGACGATGATGATAAATATCATCTTGTTTTGGTGACAATCACTTACAATACATGTTCCGGCATCGTGGCAAAGACAGCTTGATAAGGTGTTTTTCGATTAACTAACCCACTGCTTCTAGATGGGAAATCACAATGCCAGACAATCTTCAAGACATGCAGTTTCAAGCTACACATATAAAATTAACAGGCAGTAACATCAGCAAGCAACCCACCTGGTACTTTGACTAGAGGAGGCCTCGGTGTGCACCTCCGTGCCATTCCCTGCTCTGCTGGCTTGGTCATCAGCACCCCCCAGCCTTGGAAATGCAAACACAAATACATGGGATCTACAATGCAACTACCAAACCTACCACCTCAGTGCTTCAAATAATACTGTCATGATACATGACTCCTAAGCCTACATTTAAACAAACAGTTGTACCAACAGTAATATGGGCAAATCAAACTTATGTACAGTGAGAAATATCAGTGGGATAATCAACAGTAAGACAATAAGGGACACTGACTTGATGAAGATCTGTAGGCAATATGCAATGTCAATGGACAATGACAAAATGGCCATTTTACAATAACTTGTAGGCTGATGATCCCAACTGATAAAAAAAGGATATGGAGGAAAGGGGTTGTGACCTATAATGAAGTACTAACACAGAATTTACTTGTAGGACTGGGAAAAACCATGAGAAACCTCAGGAATGATAGCAGGAAATCTGACCATTCTGAGCTTAAATTTGATTTAAAAGTAGGCACAGTTTTCATGATCACTATGAATTTGACAGCAATGAGTAAAATGCCATTACTATGTGCAACACGACCGGTATGGTGCTAGTTTGCTAGACTAATGTCATCGAATGTGCAGCAAGCAGATGGAATAAGCATGTACTCACATAAACTTTGATGCACAGCAAACAGCAAAAGCCCACCAGTCAAGATTTGGCATTTAGGTTTATACACTACCCTGTCATGTGTAACAAAAAGCAGTACCTCTCTCTCTCTCTCTCTCATGTATGCGCGCGCGCGCGTGCACACACACACACACACACACACACACACACACAGAGACACACTGTGTTCCCAGTATGTTTCACACACTGTAACACTACAGTATACTCTCAATTACATCTTACACCAGTGATGAAACATTCCAGCATGAAATCTGTAAAGTTTAAATACAGATCATCATGGTCTGATGAATATTTAAAGTTGCTTTCAGTGATAGGCAGCAAAGAGTTGAAAACCCAGATCAAATTAGTCTTCTAACAAAAACATAAATTCCACTCCTGCACTAACATACAAGAAATTAAAACACCTATAATCTTAATGGTTCATCCTGTATGATGACTCACAACATATCTGCTTTGAATGGATGGTATTATACAATTCTGCTAACAAGAATGTCTTCCAAGTGTATGTCTGGCCATAAACTATGGCAAACTGCTCATTCATGCAATTTAACAACCATTTCTAAGGTACCTGAGTAGCATCTCTGCGGTGTGCTTATTTAGACATCAACTATAGGTAATATGCTTGAAACAATAAATAATCTGGTGAACCATTATGATCACAGCAGTCATTCTTTTTTTTTTTTCAAATCATCTGGCCATCAAGTGGCAAAGTACTTGCAGGTTTGGCCCAAAGACAACAAAATTTTTTGAGACCTCTGGTATAGTGATTGCTGTATTAGCCCAGTATCAGAAGAATACTAGATTTGCTCCCAACTGTCATCACTATCTTTACACAAAACAGAGAAATAGAAATTTGTCGGAATGATGACAACAAAACACCAGAAGATGGGTGTACAGCCAATTCCTGAAACAATGTGTGTCAAATACACTTCACAAACTGTTACAGAATGATACAATAACTGTAAAGAAACAAGGTTTTGGAGAAATAACACCCTGAAATAAAAACACATTAATATAAAAATACTCCTTTCTGAGCCCTGCTACATACATACAGGTCAGAAACAAAACTCAAAGAAAAAAGGCTGTAATACTGTGCTGACTGGTCAGGGCTATCACACATGTCAGACTATGGATGAGTGGGGGACAATTCTGAATGATAATCAAAACAGAAAAACAAGTTGTGCCACATTGCCACTATGCTCATAAAGAAGGGCATGTGAACTACTAATGTCCAAGGGCTGATCCTGGACTTCAATCAGCAGCATCAGTCACCTAGTATTGTTACATGTTCTTTATAACAGGTTAACTTCAATGCATATCACACTAATAATCGTCAATTCAAATGAATGCACAGGATGCAGGTGTGGGCTGCAGGATGATGTATTATTTCTGAATTGAGCATCAGCTATGAGCTGGACTTCTAAACACAAGCACTGGAATGTTTCCTACTGTTCTTGCCATATTGTTACCGTGTATTTAGTTCCAAGACTGAGGATGAAAATGTCTGTGGTGAGGTCAAATATACCTCACTGTTCTTTAAATAAGAACTCAAGGGCTCAACAAGCCTACTGCATTTTATAAATAATAAGCATGCATGTCAGTAAAAAAAAAACAACATATTCTAACAGCACTTTAACAGCTAAGGTTGATTTCACAGGCTGACTTCCTAGTATCTGAAAATATAACTTAACACCTAGTCCAGCCCTGATGCAACATACACACCTACTACAATCTTGATAAGGAGCCTGATCTCCTTCAAGTGGATGCACATTAACATTGTGTTCACCATCATTACCTGAGTGTACTGTGTTCCACTGCAGAAGGCATTGGTTGCCAGATCATCGCAGAGCCGACACGGACCCCTTGACCAAAATCTGGTTTCTCCTACAGGCACATAATGAAAGAAACTCAAACATGTGTCTACTATCTAGATTACTATCCTGTAATCTTCTGTCAATCATGGAAGCACTCAGAAGGAACAGCATTCATGTCTTAATAATATTGAATAAAATTCAATTAAATTAAAAAAAAAAACACAATTCAAATAAATCAACCAACAAGATGCAACAGCATCACAAGTTTATTACTTCATGTTTATGTGTGGCTCAACATGTTTCGGGCGCCTCTCCGCCCATCATCAGGAGCATACAACTGCACTAGGAGCCTCTGGTTTAATCATTGGAGCGTGGTGGTTGGAGCATTGTTGGTTGTGGTCTGGCAGGTTATAACCTGCCAGACCACGATGGGTGGGCGGAGGGGCGCCCGAAACAAGTTGAGCCACACATAAATGTCAAGTAATAAACTTGTGAAACTGTTGCATCTTGTTGGTTGATTTATTTGAATTGTACGAAGATGCATGGACTTGCGAATGCCACCCCCCAAAAAAAAAACTCAATGAAGAAAATAACAGAGCAGGTGGGAATAAAAACATTACTGGATTAGGTTACTGCAGCATAGTGACACTAATGAGAGACCTAATATTGGAATGGATGTCCAAACACTGATACGCTTCTGGTACCACACAGCTTTCTGTCAACTGATATGTGATGGTACTTTTGTTTTGCCCATTATGTAAAAGAAGATGTAGAAATTCTTGTCCTTCATTCAGCCCAAACAGGAACACTGAATTCAAATCTTTATTTCTTTACAATAAAACCTCTCCTCGTTAACACTATTCACCTGCACAGCAATTTAAAATTTGGGGCAGTGGACAATCAACTGATACCCAGAATAAATATTTATACCATAATATTCTGGGGGGG
>Ga0268261_10004661_pt1 | contig 10298 bp, 3 predicted proteins | sample TergutNc150P1_FD_190353 | JGI IMG/M metagenome (GOLD analysis project Ga0268261, IMG submission 190353) | Nasutitermes corniger P1 segment gut microbial community from laboratory colony in Florida, USA - Nc150 P1 (SPAdes) (version 2) | ecosystem: Host-associated > Arthropoda: Insects > Digestive...
GAATGGGTGCTCCATATATATATGACATTAGTCGCCTAAGGGTTAAAGACCTCCACAGCGCGACATATATATATGTCGTTCGGCGCCTAAGGGTTAAGTATAATATATCATTGTTAGAACCTTTTAAAACAAGCACAGTTGGTTGAGGCACTATGCTGCAAGCTGGAAGGTCACAGGTTCATTTTCCGATGCGGTCGCTTGTATTTGTCATTGACTCAATCCTTCCAGCTGCACTATAGCCCTGGGGTCGACTCAGCCTCTAAGAGAAATGAGTAGGAGGGATATCTCCTGGGGAGTAAATGTGGCCATTGCTTACAACCTTACCACCTTCATGTGCTGATTGTCTAGAAATTCTGGGAGCCTCAACCTGCTGGAGCCCTAAGGGCCTGTCCGAGCCTGTATAGGAGTTGCTAGAACCTTTTAAAGTTACTTTTTTCTGTTTTTAATCATAATGGCACCAAATAACAATCATTTACTTTAAGTGGTTACCAGCAAGTGAAAAAGTAGTTCAGATAAATTTTAGTGCACTTAACAGAACATAGGTATATTATAAAAGAAGTGGCTGTGTTTACCTAGCAGCCAAACAAGAGATGGAGAAGTGTAAAAAATTGTAAATCCAAAGATTTTTGTGTAAGATTATAAAGGGAGAGTGTAATTATCAAGTTCGTATGTGTATTTCATTCACACAAGCATTCTTCCACATGTTACATAGTCATCTCTTGTAATTCGTTCTTTGCACATTGTAGTGTTACTTAATACTAATGCTTAATACTAATATAATTCTTTTTAGCAAAACTGACACACAGAAATACATACAAAGAAGTACCTTTCATTTGGATATTGAGTCACTGAAATAATCTGATGTGTTGAAGTTATATGTTCAGATGCAGAAATGTTGGGCTCTGTCTGTTGTTGTAAATAACATTGTGAAAGTAATGAACAAGGAATCATTTCATGGTTTGTATCTTTCACCTTTGTGGCTACTTTGGGGATAAGTGAGAAGCAGGGAATAATCATAATTAATTGGTGTAGGAGAAAATTGCAGGGTAGTGTCAGTATAGTTTCCATTGTTGGGCTGTTTTGAATATTGTAATGAACACTTTGGCTCCATACATGTGGGAAGTTTTGTGTCTAATTTTGTGACCGTTGATTTCTCAGGTAGGGCTGTGCTGTCTGGAGTTGCTATACATTACTACACATGCATTTGATTATTTTCTCCTAATTGTTTTCTACATATGATCTTCTTTAGGTACTGCATTTGCTTACATGTATTTTCTTTGTGGCATTAGACCCTTCCCTGGCAGCTTATGTATTCCAGAGTAAACATGTGTGTTGCTTTCACTTATGCTTTGTGAACATTTTGTTAACTGTATAAGCAACCAGCTTGAAAGAATAGATATTGACTAATACATTGGCTATTATTGTTGCAGTTATTTGCAGCAGTGGAAAAAAATACAGAATTTCTACATTCCCAGTTTTATTTGATAAATTTAAGTGTTATTTTGATTAATATTGATATTGCATGATATGAAAGAATCTGTTTTTGTAGAGCTTTTAATGCCTTCATTTGAAGTTGGCTTCTCAGTGGTGGTTGTTACATACTTCCTGTATAATATGTGGACATTCTTTTTCTTTCTTTAACCTGTTCCTGCCTAGATTGTCGGATAAATGCTAAGGCTAAGTTCAACATAAAACTCGGGAAGGGCAACACTCCTTTCCAGATTGTCTCCAGAGACTGATTTCATTATTGAGTGTGAGTAGGTATTGATTGTGGTCCTGTCCCTTGGAATGATGGTGTCTACGTTATAGCATTGTGACAACAAGAATGTTTTACTTGTGACTATACCCTTCTAAACCCCAGACTTATGACCAGCTTTTGTTGTTTATTTCCATATGTGTTATACCATCTTTAAGTGTTTTAACTAGAGGATTCCGTGTCTCCTGTATTGTTCTGTGATTCATAAATACCAAATTTGTGGCATCTAACTGTATTGGTTCTTAAGCTGACATTTGAATTTATTCTGGCTCTGTTTTGAGGATCAGGTTAGTTGTTTGTCACAAGGATAAAATAGAATCATTGAACATAACACATATAGTTCTTGAACAGTTTTTCACTTTTATTAGAATACATCATTCTTCAGGCAGTGGTGTGTCAGATTTTCTTTTTGTACCTTTAACCACAGAAATAACTGGCCTGCTGTAATCTGTCTTCAGCATTTGAATAGGATGGATACACTAAGGGAGATATGTTTATATCAAACATACATGTACCACTACAGCATTTCATTTCTTCAGTTTGTTTAGCACTGAACTAATGGCACCATCACTTGAAGATGAAACATCAGAGTAGTGACAGTTAGTGTAACTTCATGCACTTTGCTTTAAAGTTATGAACCCTTTGCTGTTCCATTGATTTCACCAGTACAAAATTTGCTGTAATTCTGGTTTGATTAAGCTCAAATTTTGCCTGATGACACTACATTAAAAGATGACCACAGGTGTCATAGTATTGGTTAGGGCAACAGTTTTCTTGTGTAGCTTGCCTTTCTTATAGTCTTCACTGTTTTCAGTAGCTCAGAAACAACAAATATGGGTACTTAACTGTTACTTAAGCTTCTTACATCAGTGGTTTGTAATATGGTACAGAATTAAAGATTAGGGTGCCCATATTGAAATTTGAATGACTAAATTGGTATGAATCATATTCAGTCTTGCACTGAACCTCTACAAAATATATGTTGTTGAATTCCATGTCTGTTCCTGCTAAGTGTGATAGATTTTTGTGACTTGAAATAGTTAATAGGTGTGTGATGGTTGTAGTGTGAAAGGAGAGCTTGGTTAGTGGTCAAAACTAATGAATGTGTCATGAAAGTATTGCATATCCTACTGTTTCTGTTTTGTAGTTTAATGATCAGTTATGTCAATTTTACGTGTTTTATCCATCTGGTCTTTATATAAGCCTGAGAGTATGTTGTCAAGACTATAAGGGAAATATTCACATTTCTCCAAGAGAAGAATTTCTCTTATTATTTAAAGATCGAGGGTCTTTATATTCGTTATATAGGAAGGTGAAAGTATTTTAGAAGTATGTGCTTGGATACATTTTATAGTTTTAGTGCTAAGAATTAAGGTGGTGTTTCATAGATGCTTTTACTGATTTACTTTGCTAAAAGTTTTGTGTTGGTGCCTGCCATGCGACTTCACACACAGGAAATGAAGCCACACTTGCGTGAAGACAACTTATGAACTGATTATGAGTACACTGCACACCTTATCCCACCTCATGTTTGTACAATGTATTAGAAACTTTGTGGGTGTTAACTAGAATTGTCCTTCAGATTGGAGATCGTATTCATATGCAGGGAAATACAGGTAAAAATATTTACAGTGATTCAAGTTTGATCTCTTATCTGTACAACATATTTTACTCGGTTCACAAACTATCAGCATTTCTCTTGAAAGCTTCTATCTTTCAAGATGTGGAAATTGCAATATGTTTGAGTATTAACTTAGTGTGTAATTAATTTTTCATTACCCCACAGTACGGAAAGACTTAACACTGCGGCTCCAATTCCGATTCTTTAACAACCTCCGCAGGAAAGCTTTGATCAAGTAAAGAACAAGGTATCCACAGGAGTCGTCTTACATATATATATATATATATATATACTTTTGTCTCTAACAGAGTATCGTACTCGTTGCGCGATTAAACACATTGGAAAATAAACATATTTATATATAGGCATGTTTCTTTACTGTAATAAATAAAATTGCTTTATTTTCTGTTAACATTAACTAGCAGCAGACTAACTGCTTATCGTAACATATTTACAAACTGCATTGCCACTTTTATTTGTTTTTATATCAGAGTCTCACTGCATATTTTGTGTGTTAATGTTCTTTTGTTTTGCTGAAGTGAGATAACAGACATACAAGTATGACATATTTTACAACATGTACACACTTTACAGTGACCTGCAGCAGGCGATAAATGAGGAACAGAGAATACGGAATATGTACACACAATGAGTAACATCTTGTACCAAGTTTTAATATTGGAATGGATTTTGTTGTCTACCAGTTATATTAATTACTTTAAAAGGGTTCCAGGCTCATATGGGATAGGCTGCAGTATACAGATTGTACCAGCTGAAATTGCCTTTGTTTTGAAATACTTCCACTAAGCTCTTTTATTAGAATTCAGAACATGATGTCCTGTTAGACGGACATAATGTGGTACAAGTTTTATGATATTGTGTTCTTAATTTGTGGAAAATGTTGCACTCATGGGGTAGGTGAAGAATGCATACAAAGTTATAGTTGGAAACCCTTAAGATAAGATAAGAAATTGCTTGCATGATGAATCTGTTGATGTTAGGGTAATATTAATATGAATCCTAAATTAGTATGTGAGAATTTGAGCTGGGTTCACCTGGCTCGAGGTGGTGTCCAGGTGGTCTCCTGTGAACATGGTACTGAACTTTCATGTTTCATGTAAAGTAGGGAATTTTAGATAGATGAGCAGCTGTCAATTTTCTTAGGAGACTTGTGTGGTTTTAATGTGTAGATGCCAGTGACTTTTTACTTGTCACTGGTGGTAACTGCATAAGTTGAATTCTAATATCTGAGTGACAGAATTAATGTTTATGTGAAGTTGTGAATTGAGGGTGGGGGAAAAAAAATTATCAGTAATCTATTCCATGTTTGATACCTTCCCTTCTGTGCTGTTATGTCTTGTATTCACCATGTTCAGACTTTTAGTCTCACAACATTGACACAGAGTTCCAAGTTTTTGCCTAGTATATTTCAGGTAAAATATGAAATTTATTGTCAGTAAATTATCACAACTTTTTACATGATGTGTGTAACTTGTTATTAGCAGTGATGCCTCTCTTGGCCGTAACGTATGTGTGTAAGAAACAGAGGGTCAATAATTTCTAGTAGACTGTTTGCTGTTATAGAGTCTCCCAACCTAGGAGTCAAAATGAGTTGGTTTGTGGAAAGTGTAGTGTATTTTAAATTTAAAAAATTGACAGTTTTTATCATCATTAGATGCTGAGATTTTGTTGCTGCCAGGGGCAGGATTTTTCTTTTTGCCACCTCATTCAGACCAGCTTACCCAGTCACTTGTCACTGGGAAACTGGGTACTCTTTTTCCAGATGGAAAGTGGCTGGAGCATTAAGTTGGCCACTACATCTAGAGGTGAGGTAATGAATGCACGAAGCTCTGTGTCTGTGTATTCGTGAAATGTGTATTGTATAAGGTTCAGTATTGCGGTCTTTCCAAGTTTCCTGGGAGCCAAAGAAGCCAGATGGGAAGGTATTTAGACAAATATTTGACATGTGATCTGAATGTTTGCAAAATTGGAAGGCGTTATGCCAATGTATCATCCTTCACTCTCAGTGTGGTTATCTTTGAAGACTTCTAGTAACTCTGGCATTATTTTCAGTGTCAGTTTCAGCACCATGTACTTGTGTAGGTGTTCATAGTGTTATGGTGTTTTGCAGCAATAAATAAGTCCACCATCTTGCATTTATATATATTTTATTGTTCTCTCTGATTTCGTTTTGTAAGACTTGAGTCCAAGACACTGTAACTTCTGACATTATGCCTATGTTATGTGCTGAACTGAAACCTGTAGTTCATCATGTGAATGATCGTGATTGTAGGGCAGGGTATATGAGAGCTTAGTGGAAGTAGGAAATAATGCAAAACTTCCCATAATAATTGTGTACTTGTACTAGTGAGTAATTAATACAGGAGCTGTTCTTACAGTGCTTCTGTTTAGTTATGTGAGTTTATAATGTGTGTTTAACTAACATGGTAATCTCTCTTGACATTGTAAATTGTTGATACAGGCATGTGGCATGTGATTTTTATAACCCAGCACAACACAAATCAGACAGACATTATTGTCTTTCTTATTCTTTGTTTGGTGCATATGGATGTTAGTACTGTTGTTTGCAAGACCACTTCCATTATATTGTCTTGCAGGAGAATATTTAGTTTTAGTGTAATACCAGGGTAATTTAGAACTTCAGCTATGAATTGTTCTGCTTTTAAGTAATCATTGAACCAGAAACATCCATATTTTTTGTTTGTCTTTCTTTATAGTCCATTTGTATGATGTACATCAGTCTGATTATTTGCCAGATGTTATTTTAGTCCTATGTATATCCATCTGGTTCAGGATACAGGCAGTGATAAACTTACGCACATGGTATTCAAACTTCAAGTTGCATAAAATGAGGGGGATTTCTTAACTAGCTAAGGAACTGTTAGCTTCTCAAGAAGGACTCTGTTCTATGGAGTTAGTATTGTGTTGGCAATTCTGTATGGTGTGGTATGTGGTAATTGAAATTGCATAAATTAGCTGTAGATAGTTCTGTAATTTGTAATAAGCTTCAAGATTCAGAATTTTATAAATATTTCAGGGCTTGTATATTTCCATTTATGGATTCAGTGTGAAATCTGAACTTCCTTATTGTATGAAGACAAAATTAAGCCTGATACTTGCTGATACTATTCTGGTATCCTTAACCCTTTAAACACCAAATTAAATCCCATCTGCCATTTTCTGGTATTATTAGGAGCTCACCATATTCTCCACATTAGCAGGATAAGGGTTGACATTATGTGAATACTAGCTCAGCAGTTTATTTTGAATGTGATGGATCTGTAATGCTGTTGCAAAGTAATCGTCCATTAAGGTTTTCTGAAGTGTCTGCATCAGAGTGCATAAAATACCAGTGAAATGGTTCTGAGATTTGTTATGGAACTGGAGGTCTTTGGGAAGCCAGTTTTTTGAACTCATATGCTTCTAAAAGATAGGGAAGAGACACCTTGCCTACCTTTGAACATCCTTGTAGCTCTGCGCAGTAGACTCAGTAGCATTAAATAAGTTACCCAACAAATACCAAAGTGAGGAGACGGAAATGTGATAATTGTACGTATGTACCCATTAAAACTACCTTTGAACCTTGAGATCTCCATTCTTCTGGAATGTGGCACCATCTCCCTGGGTGATTGGCGCTTGTTGTTTCAAAGCAGAGTGTTGGTCTCATCATCAAGGTTTGAATCATACCACATCCCAGCAGAACAGAAACCTAACTGTGACACTGCTAGGGCCTAGAAATACCTTTGAACCTCCAGGATAATGTGACTGTTCTTTATGTTCAGTTATATTATGTGAAAGTTGCTCACAAGTTGGCAGATACTGTGCATTTCCTATTGACAAAGAGAACTAAAGCAAAATCCTAGCACTGGCGATGGAATGTTAGAGAAATGTTGAGGATACGCAATAAATTACCTTGTATGTATACCTAAATATCAGACAGCCCTGATAATAAGATAGTCTACAAAATTAAGTTTTCAGAAAAATACCTATACAGAACTTTTTAAATCTTATGCATGATTATAGTATTAGTCCCATTTTTCAGATAATGGATTTGGAAAAAATTCTTGTCTTGTATATAGTGTTAAATGGTAATTGTTTAGAGAGAAGTTGGAGTTCAGAATTTGTAAATAGAATTTGGAACTCAGTGACTTGAATAGTTTGGCTGTGTGAAAAGGATAAAGGGAGGGTACCAAAAAGACATTACAGTTAAGATTTACGAGTAAAGGAGAGGGACATACGGGATGTTGTAGTGTAAGTTGGTACGACCATGTACCAAAGATGTTGAGAAGAGAGGGGAAATCTGGCTAGAAATCAAGAAGGGAAGAATGTAGGAAAGTGAATGGAATGCTATATGTTCACTGACATACATGAGAAGGATGCAACAACAACAAAAAAAGTTCTCAAATTGTGTTATCAAGCAACAGTATAGCCAAGAAACAGTTATCAATTCTGATAGCCTCAAGTTTCTTGAATTTTCAGTAACAGATACATTGATTTTGTTGAGGTAAGCAATGAAAATTAAATTATCTTTTGCCCTTGTGTCTGTAAATATAATGGAATCACTTTGGTGAAAATATTGAGAAGAAAAACTCTGTTCATGTACATTCTTACTGTCTGTCAATGCTCAGCAGCAGCCACTCAAATATCTGATTTAAATTGCATAAAAATATTAATGTCCCTTTCATTATGTATTCTTCAAAATAGTGATTAACAAGCAAGAAGATGCTTACTGTATCAAATCTTTTGAGTGAAACGTAGTTGAATATTATGGTGACACTTTTTCAACAGTATACATGGTGAATATCCCATAGGCATGTAAGTTTTCTGTTTATCAAAATTTTACAGATGATTAAATTTGTAGATGTGTAAGGCTTTGTAAGTTAAACAAGTTGTGATGTTCCGCATCACTGTTTGATCATTGTTTGGATGTAAGGAAGACTGCATTTTGTAGATCATCCTGTAGAAGGATGAAGCAGTAACTGTTACAGGACATGTTCTCATTGTGTGTAGACATTGAACATGTTGTATATTTTGTTGTTTTTTTTTCTAGATAAATTTCTTTCATTTTTGTTCTTCATTCCACTGTCGTGTACTGATAATTCCTTCTTTATTGTCTCTTTCTCTTCTGTTTAATTTTACTGTTAACAAACTTTCACCAGGTTAAAATTTGAGGGTGGTTGTTTGAAACAGAGGTAGCTGATGTATTTATTTCAGTTTTTGTGCTTGTTAATTGAACTTTATTACATGAACAGGATTAGGATTGCCCCTGTTGTTTCTGTGAGTGTTTGATAGAATGATGACAAATACAATGTAGGTCTACAAAAAAGAAAGTAATTATGCTGCGCAAGGTTACATTTACTGTCACAAAAAACTGAACACACATGATGGCAGGATTTTGTCTTCAGCATACAAATATATTGTACCTCATGTTTATTTATACTTTATTTTTATAAAAAGCACATTGAACCATGCGCATGTTTTACAATGTGTGCTAGGAACTCCACCTTCAGAATTTTGTGATGCATCTTGTTCTGATGTTGAACTGTCCTTGAAACATGTACTTCAAAGTACATGAATGGTGTTGTTCATATGTACATTTCAACAAAATTGTTTTGAAAGAGCAAAATTGAAATGTTTGTTGTAGAATAATTGGATTATAACCCAAAATTAAAATTTCACACTGTACCTGTTGGAAGTCTTGTATGTGTATATGTGTATGTGAGCTAGCTACAGACATGACAGTTTCTGGCAGAAGGAGAACAGCTATATATGGGCCTTATTACACTGGATTAAAGACAACATAAGCTTCCAAATAGTGTGTTGAATTTTTTTTTTTTCAGTTGTGGCTGTGTTATTCTGAATGTGCATCATGAAAAATTATGAGAAAAAAAATTAATAAGTGCTGAGGTTCTTTTATTGCTGGTACCACACTTTCCATGAATTACAAAGTTTTTAAAAGCTGTGTGGTATTGATACGTATGCAGGAATGGTCATAGACCTGCAGGTATTGTGTGTGAGCCTGTTTCATGTTAATAGAACAGAGTAACTGAATATTAATATCTGCATAAATTGTGCATTCAAGTGTGCTATAACTGAATTATGATGTTCATGTGACAGTACATCATGTTAAATCTCGTATAATAAAACCAACTAGGTGCACTAATCTCTCAAATTTATTCTTGGAATGAAACTGTACACGTTTCGGACAGTTCCTCTGTCCATCGTCAGGAGTTTTTCATTGTACACACAGCAATGGTATGTGTCATACAGGTTTGCTGACAGCTTGCAAGCAGGATCAGGATGGAACTGCAGTTCCATCCTGATCCTACTCACAAGCTGTCAGCAAACCTGTATGACATGTACCATTGCTGTGTGTACAGTGTAAAACTCCTGACGATGGACAGAGGAACTGCCCGAAACGTGTACAGTTTCATTCCAAGAATAAATTTGAGAAATTAGTGCATCTAGTTGGTTTTGTTATAAGAAATATAACTCACTTATTCAATTCAAAATTTTAACATCTGTTTCAGTATTTTCCTAGGAATGTGCTGCTGTTGTTGTTTTTATCTATTTATTTATTTATTTAAAAACACACAGTCAAGGGACCAGACATGGGTATATAAACTATGTTTTGCAGGGCTGTAGTTTTCTGGAGACATAATGTAACTGTACTAATTCAGTCAAGATGAAAATACATTCAAATTTGATTCCATTTGTTGCACAGTTACAGACAAGCTAGACTTTGGTCTTCGTAATAATGAAGTGGACACTTGTCTGATGATAGGTATATTTTTTAATGAAAGATAAAATTTTATTGAGAGAGAGAGAGAGAGAGAGAGAGAGTGTGTGTGTGTGTGTGTGTGTGTGTGTGTGTGTGTGTGTGTGTGTGTGTGTGTGTGT
>Ga0268261_10004662_pt1 | contig 10298 bp, 7 predicted proteins | sample TergutNc150P1_FD_190353 | JGI IMG/M metagenome (GOLD analysis project Ga0268261, IMG submission 190353) | Nasutitermes corniger P1 segment gut microbial community from laboratory colony in Florida, USA - Nc150 P1 (SPAdes) (version 2) | ecosystem: Host-associated > Arthropoda: Insects > Digestive...
ACCACGACCAACGACACTGCTACCACGTTCCAACGGTAAACCGGAGGCGGCTACTGCAGTTTATAAGCTCCTGATGATGGGCATGAGGATGCCCGAAACATGTTGAGCTGTATTTAAACGACGAGCAGTAAATCTGAGATATTGATGCATCTGGTTGGTTGATTTATTTGAATGTATGATGATGCACGGACTTGCAAGCCCTACATTTATCTTTGCCTGGATCGCGCGTATGGGCGAGTATTTAAGCAAGCGGTGAAATTACGGATAGAGCCGACAGCTCGGCGAAAAAGGTGAGGTTTTGTGGTCAGCCACTCTGAACACTTCACGGCTTTACGTTGTCCGTTGAAGCGTGCAGCTTTTACGACATGTGGAATTACAAAGCGGCAGCGCTGTACAGCTGGTTTACTGCCGGTTTTACGAGAACCTACAGTTGCAACGTGCACATGCATTTCCAATGCCTTTATGACGGGGCGGCATTCGAGCGCTTAACGACTGCACTTGTTTTGAAATGACAAAAACTGCGGTGAACTTTGACATTACAAAGACACGTGCAGACCAGCACGCGGAGCGAGTGTCTATGTCGTAATGAAAATATGATACAGCTAGCCATCATTAGTTTGTCTTGTAATTGAGAAGGGTTGTGTTCTCTGTGAGGTATGAACTTCATCAATCTTCACCTCGAAGTCACCATGCGTCCGAGAAATCCTTCGACCGACCAAAACGATCAGCGTCTTCTGTGACTGTTTTTCAGTCCTAGAACAATTTTTCAGTCGGTACCCAAACACAGCGTTGCTCTGCTTGCTTCTGCTGCACCCCTGCCCTTTTTAAGTTCATCAAAATGTAAACTCTTTCTCTGAAGGCCACCAGACTGTCTCCGGCTCACACGTGTCATCATAAAACGCCTAATTAAAAACCTATGGCCCTTATCTGTGCAATGCTATCGTCCACTGCTGCGTCTTTTTCTCCATTTTGGTTTCTTTCTAAGCCAACAACAGCAGTTTTCAAATACTAGGCAAACGTAAAGTGTTGACTGTGCACGCCACAGACTTACAGTACAGCACCACACATTCTTAACCACGGTACTAGACGAAGGTGAAAGGTCAGACTCACGTCTCGACCACCTCCTCCCTCTCCGTGGGAAGAGCTCTGGAACCCACTGAGCAGAAGGCTGACTGGGCCCCACAGAAGTGGGCCCCACAGAGAGTCACGAAGTATTTTTTTAAGAGACTTCTTATCGCGGAAAGAAGTGAAATGTTGAATCGTCCAATCCACATCGTGTGCTGGACAGGTTCACTGCTTCGAAATGTTACGGCGTGTAAAATAACCTGTTCTGCTTTTCCTTGGAAACTGCTCATTTTACAACTAAGTCTCTGCAGGACGCAATGGGAATAAATAGTATCAAACTGGCAAAGCTTCTCCCGATAAATATGTGACTTCAATGCAGTTTATTTTAAGGGAAACCTTAGCGAAGTGTGGCCAGTTTCACCAGCGTACAATAGAAGAAGCACAAATGGGCGGTAGCATACAGCAACTGATACACTGTCACAGTTCACAGCAGAATACAGTAGCAAACAGGAGGGCAGAGTGACACGTACTAACACAGAGAAGCATACAGAAGAATACAGAAGCATACAATAGCATACTGCAGCATACAGCAGCATACAGTAGCATACACAGCATACAGTAGCATACAGCAGCATACAGAAACATATAGCAGGATACTGCAGCACACAGTAGCATACAGTAGCATTCAGCAGCATACAGTGGCATACAGTAGCATACAGCAGCATATAAAGCATACAGTAGCATACAGCAGCAATGGCATACAGCAGCATACAGTAGCATATAAATCATACAGCGGCATACAACAGCATACAGTGGCATACAGCAGCATACATTAGCATACAGCAGCATACAGTAGCATAAAAGCATACAGCAGCGTACAGTGGCATACAGCAGCATAAAAAGCATACAGGAGCATACAGCAGCATACAGTGACATACAGTAGCATAAAGAAGCATACAGCAGCATACAGTGGCATACAATCGCATACAGTATCATACAGCAGCAGTGGCATACAGCAGCATACAGTAGCATACAGCAGCATACAGTAGCATACAGCAGCATACAGTAGCATAGAGCAGCATGCAGTGGCATACAGTAGCATAAAAAGCATACAGCAGCGTACAGTGGCACACAATAGCATAAAAAGCATACAGAAGCATACAACAGGATACAGAAGCATAGAGCAGCATACAGTAACATAAAGAAGCATACAGCAGCATACAGTGACATACAGTAGCATACGGCAGCATACAGCAGCATACAGTGGCATGCAGTAGAATAAAGAAGCATACGGCAGCATACAGTAGCATAAACAGCATACGGCAGCATACAGTAGCATACAGCAGCATACAGTAGCATACAGCAGCATACAGAAGCATACAGCAGCATACAATGGCACACAATAGCTACAGTCATACACCCTCATCAGGCAAACAGAATCGTAATGACAATCGGCGTAGATCAGAGAAGGTTTGAACATTAGCAGAAGTTAACGGCCGTAACAAACACACGACTATCGTGACCACCGCTACAGATTTATAGGAGACAGAAACAACTGGGGCGATCCTTGCAGACAAGCATATTTTGTGGACAGAAAAGGTGTGTTTGTAACCAACTGTTTACTACAGCGGGAACCTCAGTTTGATGAATTGTGTGGGTTAAGAGCGATACGTCGAGACACCGCAATACGAACATTCAGCTAGACATTACAGGTACTGAAAGTGTTCTGTACAGCAACATTTTGTAACGCAACCCATGAACCGTACCGTAGACAGCAGCGGGTAAAAGCAGACAGTTTTGAGTAAGAGACACCTAAGTTCTCCCTGAAGATGGTGTGAGATACATCGAAATATGTAGGAGGAGGAAAAGAAGAAGAAGAATGGTACAGATAAGTATTAATTAAGAGTGTGCATTCAGTTGTTGCAATTGAAGGTACGCCCTAGAGCGTACTTCTGTTGCATACTGCTCACACAGCAGTGACTATGCAGTGTTTACTTTTAAATTTATTATTGCAAAATCCGTAAATAATTAATATTGTTCTTTTTTTTAATCTTTCGTCTTTCCGAGTTTTGTGTTTGTTGCACTGAACTACAGGGACATTATTTTATCTGACAACTGGTATAACTTTTAACTAGAAACGTTTCGCGTGACGGCAGGCAGACAGCGCAGCTACTCCGATTTGACCCGAGGAGACCAAACGGCACAGTGCCAACAGTGAATACCGACTCTAAATGGCAAATGATGGAACAACACTGTCAGAGCCCATAACTTCGGATTACTTTAAGCTCGATTCACCCTATGGAATGCTCAAGGTCAGGTCAAGTTACGCTCACGGTAGAGACACACTGCACGATCTTGCGGAGTTCAGCGTTTTTAACATGTTCACAAACACAACCAACACAGATGTGGCGCTATTCGCGTTACGTTACGTTACTTTACCTTCAGACATTCTCACTTGACAGCCCTGTCGCATCTGCGTGACCGCTACTATGAACTGATTACTGCACATTTTACAGCCCAGCGGTCACTATATGTACCGCCCAGCGGTCACTATATGTGCCGCCCAGCGGTCACTATATGTACCGCACAGCGGTCACTATATGTACCGCACAGTGGTCACTATATGTACCGCCAGTTTAACATTCAGCAATTCCACGTTCTGTCCACACAGTGTATTTAGGTGTTTTGTGTGGGTCTGGAAACAAACAGCGATTATTTCCCTATACAGCATTAACTGACTGGTTTGTATAACCGAGATGAATTTTACTGCGCGGTACGGACTGAATGTTTAACCATAATTCAAGTCACGACACAGTGACACTGGCACAGGTTTTCCTCCCACTACTTCAGTTTCCCCTGTCAGTATCATTCCAACGGTGCTCCATAATCATCTTCATCTCACATGTTGCTCTTACCAGAAGGACAAACGGGGAGCTTAGGAATCTTCCAAACGCAATGCTCTTTCGGAATTCGGGCAGCACTAAATACAAAAGTACTTGTACATTTCTATTAGTTTCTAATGGCTCAAATAGAACAAAAACTGTTTTCCCTGACCGTCAACGCAACCAAGTAACAGTTCTGGCGTCACGACAGTCAACGCGCAGTGCAATGCAAGATCGGCCTACATTCCTGTTACTTCTGCAGCCTCAAGTGTTTCTTCATTACACCAGCAACAGACAGCCTTCTCTTAGTGACAGCAATCTCGTACTTTTATGACACGTGGACGTTCCTAGGCTCAAATGATGCATATGACAGCCGACAGTACAATGCGAGTGGACAATTTGGCCGAACAATTTGGGGGTCACACCGACAGGACTTGTGTGAGGCCGGCGTTCCGGGGGTATTATGTTCGAATCTCGGCCGTCCTTGGCCCTGTGCTGAGCCAGCTACATCCGTTCCATACCTCATTTCTTTAAGATACACTTTTACATTACGCTGCAGCTGGTGCGACATCTCACAGGTAGCAGAGTTCGTTGTAGACTTTTCGAATCAAATTTCGTAAGAATGTCCATCTCGCGTCTTTTCCCTTCTTGCTACGTGCTATGCTAGTCATATAATTCAGTAGGCAAGTAACGCAAAAAATTATGAAGAGTTTAATAATTCGGTTATAAAAATGAGCGAAATCCCTGATGAATGAATCGGCTTAGTAATCAGCTTAGAAATTACGTAGAAGTGAGACAAACAGAATAATGTTCTTACCCACATTTATGAGCCCTTGGAAGGTTACAACTGACTGAATCGTGTCCTTATCTCCTGTATGCAGCTACTGTATACCGAACTGGTTTCTGTACCTGCCAACTGTAGCAAGGAGCATTAAATTTGCAGGCCGTGTAACTGTGTAACCAATTAACAAACAAACAGAAACACCAAACGAGGCCGCAGTTCTTATTCTGACATCCGCAACCGGTTTTGTAGCTTCCAGTGCCAAGTGTCGCTTTTGTGTTTAATTTATTGTTAAACGTGTCTCTGTGTACAGAGTTTTTGGTTTTGACGTAGAGTGGTCAGGGGGCCTTGTTCTGGCTATGCGTGTCCGGTGTCCAGCTATCTACAGACATTTACTGGCGAGCTGTCCGGCTGTTCCGGACACTCACTGGCTAGTCGATTCAACTACACGCAGCGTTACAGCATTTGTGTAGCGCGAAATTTTGTACATTTTGTTTCACATTCTCCATATTATATCGGTCCCTGTTGTTATTCATTGTCCCCATAATAACAGGCGCATTGCGCGGTCTCAGGCACTGGCACCTGAAGGTCGCCTATAGGGTCCCGAAGGACGACCCCTACAATTAAACCAGTTGGAATGCTCACTGAATATTCCGATCAATTTTAAAACTTCTGGAAAAAAACGCTGACAGCGCTGATATATCAGGATGCACAAACAGATCGCTGCCTTCTGTGCCCGATCTGATATGCAATTGACTGTACATGAGAGAGGTCTATAGCCCATTCATGCATTCAGCAACAACCGACTCTGGATGTGTATCCATTGTTGGCAAGTAGCCACGCGTTCCATTCTCAAAACCCTGCAATCTCAAGACCCGGTCACTCCCTCCCCTTCATTTTCCAAAAACCGGAGACGAATTTACGTTCCTTAAAAATCTTGGAGGTCGTGAGCTGACGTAAGAGATCGTAAAAACTTGTTTGCGCCATCTTCACCAAACAAGAACGGCGTAAAGTACAGCAATGCAACTGAGGGACGGCCTACAGCTGAACTACAGTCCGTACCGCGCAGTAAACACTCTCCGTCTCGGTTATAAAACCAGTTAGTTTATGTTGTATAGGGAAATGATAGCTATTTTACTAATGGTAACGTAACAAAATAGTGGACACAACCAAGTGTTGAAGTGTTTAATAAGGCGACGTGTTTCGACCTTTTAGGTCACCATCAGGCCAAGTTACTACATACTGCATATAAGAAAACATGTTACATATGTTGGCCTGTAAGGTCGAAATATTTCACCTTATTAAACACTTCAAAACTTTGTTGCGTCGACAATTTTCTTAAGTAAACGTTAGTCTGATAAACACAACAGGGATGTCCAACCTTAAAATAATCGCTGTTTGTTCTCAGATCCACACAAAACACACACCCAGTACACTGTGTGGGCAGAATGTAGAACTGTTGAGAGTTAAACCTGCCGGTATATAAAGTAATCAATGGAATTCAAAGGGTTGACATTTTCTTTCTTCTACCAGACAGAGTTGGAGCCGGAATAGATCAGTCGGTACGACTAGGCCATGGCCGGGGCTGTCCGGGTTTCGATTCCTGGCAAGAGCAGAGCTTTCTATCTTCTCCAATACGCCCAGCCCGGCTCTGGTGTCAACCAAGTCTGTTATTCAATGATTCCGGAGAGTAAAGCGGCCGGGGCGTGAAGCCAAGTATTCACCTCCATTTAGTGAAGAGTTTAAGCATAAGTGGAGCTACACCTCTGCTCCCCCCTCCCATACATGCCTTCATGGCATGCACAGAGACGACTTTAGTTTCGTCTTTTACCCCCAGATTGTGCAAACGTGCCTCAAAGCTTGTGTCTGTGCAAGCTGCAGTGCCTAGTGCTGTATGCGTGTCACACTTACCGTCTCACTGTCTGTCTCTCTGTCTCACTCTCTCACTGACTCTCTGTCTGCCTCACCGTCTCACTTCCCCCTCTCTCTCTCTCCCGTCTGTCTCACTTTTCTCTATCTCACCGTCTGTCTGTCTCAGCGTCTGTCTCACCGTCTCACTTCCCCCCTCTCTGTCTCTCTTCCCCGTCTCTCTCTCTCTTCCCCCTCTCTGTCTCTCTTCCCCGTCTCTCTCTCTCTCTCTTCCCCGTCTCTCTCTCTCTCTCTCTCTCTCAATGTCTGTCTCACCGTTTCACTGTCTCTCTGTCTCTCTCACCGTCTCACTGTCTCTGTCTCTCTCACCGTCTCACTGTCTCTCACCGTCTCACTCTGTCTCACTGTCTCACCATCTGTCTCACAGTCTGTCTCACTATCTGTCTCTCTCACCGTCTCACTCTCTCTGTCTCACAAACTCACCGTTGGTCGAACCTTCTCACCACAAAGTACACAGCACGGTCACGTACAGCCCTCACTGACCGGTTATTGTAACGACACGAACTGTATTGTCTGAGAGATAGGAACTGGATTTTCAACTACTATGCAAACTGCACAACATAAACATACAGCGCTGTTTATTTTCCATTACTGCAACACGCTCTACATGTTTCGAACATACAGTTCATTATCAAGGGCTGCATGACCTTGAGCTATTTAAGTAACAGCTCATAAGTGGTATATGATAACTGACACATTAATACTTCGTATCATGTACCCAGTACTGCGGCTGGCATTACGTATCTGACAGGAAACACATTTGATCAATCCCGATAGCTCAGAAATGTGCCCGCGGCGGTGCCACGGCTCAGGCGGTCGGTCAGTCGCCTGCCCACCATCGCAGAGGTTTAAGTTCGATCGCAGATTTGTGGTTGAAAACGTGTCAATGGGTCAGATTTCTCTCCCCGTACATCTGTGTCCCCTGTCAGTATCATTTCCCCAGTGCTCCATATTCGCTCAGTCACGCCACAAACGCGGTATAACAAAATGTTTATTAGTAATTAATATTTAGGCCTATATGCAAACGGTTCTGAACAAACGTTTTGTGGGACTTTCATAAACAGCTATCGGAAAGCGAGGGGTAATTACTGATGTAGACACAACTGGCGATAGTGTGGAGAGCGGAAATGTACGTGTCTTGATGCCGCCTGTCCACAGTTGATACACGTACGGATGTAACAGGCGTCGTTCTGCCCACCTGGGATTGGAAAAACGAAACTGTTTATCTATACATACGGTAAAGAATGACTGATTTGAACCTGCGACCATGTACCGTTACAGACCAACTTAGAGTCGCCTCAGTTACTATCAACCCTCTACCGCCCAGTGGTCACTATATGTACCGCACAGTGGTCACTATATGTACCGCCAGTTTAACATTCAACAATTCTACGTTCTGCCCACACAGTGTATTTATGTGTTTTGTGTGGATCTGAGAACAAACAGCGATTATTTCCCTATACAACATTAACTGACTGGTTTGTGTAACCCAGATGGAGTGTGTTTACTGCGAGGTACGGACTGGATCTTTATGATTCAGGTTAATCCTGGTCTTTAAAGATAAGTATTTACAATATTTCGCCTGCAGAGCAGCTCAAAGTAATGCAATAAGGTTTCTGGTGGGTACATCTGAAGGAAAGAGAATACTTGGAAGGTTTAGGTCTATACGGAAGAATAACGTTAACATGGAGCTTAAAGACATACTAAACTGGATCAGGAATGAGACAAGTGGAGTGCTGTTGTGAACACGGTAATGAACCGTCGGATTCCACAAAAGGCACTCAGTTTTTTGACCAGCGTCGCAAGAAGGACTCTCCACCATGGAACACGTTACAGTCCTACCAACTGACACATTGTTGCCATACCGTATAGCCAGCAGTCGACAGATCCGCTCTGCAGTACTTTATTCCCCTAGCAACGGAAGGCACACGCACACACACGCACGCACGCCAGCACACACGCACACATCGGCGCAATATCTCCTCGACGTTAAACAATAACATTGTACGAAATGTTACATGCGGCTGTAGATTTTTAAGAAATGCACACAAGATTTTGATGGAGAACGTGAAGTAAACTTGGAAGAACTAGGCATAGATGGGAGGATAATATTACAATGCAACTTAAAGAAATCGGTTGGAAGAGCGTAAACTGACTTCATCTGGCTGAGGATATGGACAAGCGACGGGCTGCTGTGAAGGCGGTGTTGAAAGTGCGGATTCCGTATAGTGGAGGGAGTCAGTTGATTGGATAAGAAGTAGCAGCTTCTCACAAGAGACTCTGCTCAATGCTGGTTGGCAGTCAGCTGTCACCCACATTCTGTTCGCCATGCTACCAAAACACACTGATACCAACACTCGCAATTCTACACTGCCGAAATATCCACATTATTCAGCACACCCTGTACCTACTGCCAACATGATCATATCCACAGCTTTTATGGAATACAAATTTCAATTTATTTGATAAATCATCTATATTTTACATATGCTTATTTTATGTAAAACTCCCTGAGAATGATCGGGCGCAGATCGTAACATGTTGGAGTCTTGGTGAAATGTATGTGAAAGTGTATTGTAATGCTTGTGCGTTTGTTGCTGCTCAATATACAGTTTTTCACTAATGCACGGCCTGCAGTTCAACTGAAACTTTCCACACTTAAAATCCAATGTCATTCAGAACGACATGACAGGTCGATAATGAAAAGCCCGCTCTTACCGTCACGACTTCTCGCTACTCCTACAGGATGCTCTGCTGGTTCTCCCCAGTCCCTACCTCGCGTCAGAGCACGACCATTTCCTGCCAAACGTTGTCCAGTTCATCACTAACCAGTTCAGGCTGGCTCATGAATCGGCAAGGATCCGTAAGAAAGCGTTCGCAGCCCGACCGACGCACCTCCCGTTGATCAAGAAGCCCTCAACAAGAACAGCCGGTGGCCAGGATTCGAACGGGGCACCTCAAGCCTCTCGGAACACATCTGAACTGTGTCCAAGTTCATAGAAGTTTGTACGAAAACACCCCCGTTGTTTTCGTCACTAAACAATCTGCAATATTCTGTCTCACTCAACACAGCTTTATGTCAGTTCAGTCCGTCAGCATTGCGGCCCGTACTTGGGCCATCCTAGGAATGTCAATACAAAGACATTGCAAAGCAAGATACAATAATAATAATAATAATAATAATAATAATAATAATAATAGTAATAATATGAGGGCCCTCCTTTTTACATTCACTATTTTTATAATGTTAAAACATAAGATATAAAACATAAAAGTATGAAATATACATAAATCTAAAGAATGTATGTATAAGGGCTTTAACTAGATTTTGGTCTTCGTGTATTGTACTAAGCGTTTGTATTAAAATTCGTTTTGATTTGGTGTATTTTAATTGGCGCGGAGCGGTCTCATGTAGTCTATTCTGTTATAAAAGTCTTCTCTGAATTCTGTTTGCAAATTGTGAGCCAGGATATATTTCAAGGTGGCGGTAGAGAGAAGTTTACCTGCGGACAGTTGGGGTGTGTAGACGGACTGTCGTACGAAATTCTACTGCAACAGACGAGGACCAAAATTAACCCTTAGGCTACTAATGTCATATATATATATATATATATATATATATATATATATATATATATATA
>Ga0268261_10004663_pt1 | contig 10295 bp, 3 predicted proteins | sample TergutNc150P1_FD_190353 | JGI IMG/M metagenome (GOLD analysis project Ga0268261, IMG submission 190353) | Nasutitermes corniger P1 segment gut microbial community from laboratory colony in Florida, USA - Nc150 P1 (SPAdes) (version 2) | ecosystem: Host-associated > Arthropoda: Insects > Digestive...
TCATAATTTTGTAAATAATGCCTGATGATGGTTTCTTGAACTGAAACATGTAGCACTGGATGACAAATGTTAAAATATTGTGTTTAAGTGTAATACTTCACTTCTATTTTGTAATGATTTCAGTGACAAATTTTTCAGCGTCGCACTAGTATTAATCGCGTTCTTATGTTTCTGTCAGCCACGTCTGTGTCTTCAGTCTCAGTGGTCTAGGAGAATCCGAACCTAAGGATAAAGCTGCAGAATGCATATTGCAGGTATAGCAATATAGGCCCACATGCTATACTCTGGACTACAGCTAACAGTAAGAAGTTACATTCAGAAGTTCCCAATTGCATGTCAGCTCCATACTACAGCACATCCTTCTTTTCATGTTGATATACAAGCCCATCTGCACTCTAATAACATGGGTTTTCTTGCAGACCGTAAACTCAAAATGGAAAACTTGGCGGCCAGTTTCTAAATATCATATTTATTAGTTAATTAATATAACCAACAAAATACGTAAACATGTTTCTTATCATTCCATAATTCTTCTGTGTTACTTTTTATTGTGAGATTTCTTCTCGCTTTAATGCCCTACTTTGTAATACTAAAATGCTGATTGGTTGTAACATTTCAGGTAACACCAGAGTACCTCCAAAACATAAATAAATGTATCAAAAAGCAGGAAAATTGGAACAGACGACTGAGAAAGCAAATGATGGAATTAACAGGAGTAAGTACAGTCTCTGTTAACAATTTATTTTATGGTGGGTTATGTGTGTGTGAGATGTGCTATTCATGATTATTATAATATGAATTCTCTTGAATCTAATTGAGCCCAGCTGCAAAATGTATACGGTTTTTATATCGCCATTAATAAGAAATATGCTGTGCCAACTCTGTTATGGCACTAAAAATATGGCTCCTTATATAAACATTCTTCTTCTCTCTTTCTCCTCCTTCTCCTCCCCCTCTTAATATGAAGATGACACTCAGTTCAATTCCTTACCCTTATATGTGAAAGCTCCTTGTAACTGGTTTCAATGTTCTGCAGGAGCGAGTAGAGGCAGAAGAAGCAAAACGACCCACCAAGCCGGATGTGCAGTCTCTAATCTGTTACAAGCGCAGTTTAGAGAGGGAAAACAGGGCCTTCACCAAACAGATCAAGAAGCTGAAGAGCGTAAGTAATAGCCCTTTCTTTTACACTTCTTGTTCTACTTCAGTGGCACCTGTTGGCCAATGCTCTCCCAGTCCTACCATTTTAGAAGCTGAAGCTCTCCGTCTTAAAATTTATATAAATGTATCTCATTACTCTTTGCAGGCAGAAGTTTGGAAATCTAAATATATATTTAACATTATGTGAGATGTTTGAGAGCTGTTGTCCTTTCAAGCAGTCTTTTACTATACAGCTGTTCCCATTGCCCTGTGCTGTTCTCAAATTTAGGATTTCACTTCCACATGCAACATTGTTATAGATTCCAAATAATAAAAATGTGAAGATCCAAGGTTACATACATTTTGAATGCCCATATCTTCTGAGGTATGACACTGTGTCTTTGAGTAACCAGTTTTCAACATGTCAAGGGATTATGCTGCCCTCATATTCAGAATCAAGCAGAATTTGACCCTTAAGATGAGAGTAGCATAATCCTTTAAATCTTCAAGAATTGCTCACCCTGCAACATAGTGTCACATTGCACAAGACTTGAACCTCCAGCAACACTGCTGCAAGAAACCCCTATGTCACAAGTCCACCCATTTTCCTCACTGTCTTCCTCTGCATCTGTATCCATCTCCTCCTGTTTACCAGTAATGTTTCTTTTATTGACAGATCTGTTCTACTTGATACATGTACTAACCACATCCTTATGTTTCTGTTCGTTGCAGGCGTGTACCTCAATGCCCAGTACGGGAAAACAGGCTGAACCTGTTGCAGAACCAGAAGACAGCAGAGTCATACTCTGTAATAATCAGTAACTAAGATATTTTTCATTACCTTTCTTATTGTGTCGTCCTGTATATGTGTTACTTCATTTTGTAAGAAAAATTCCTTCTCATGTAAGTTCTAGAATGCAGTTATAATGATCTGTTATAAACAATAGCTAAGATATTTTTCATTGCCTTTTCTTATTTTGTTGTCCTGTTTATGTTACTTCTTTTTTCATTAAAAAAAATCCTTTTCATGTAATTTCTTCTTATGTAATAAAATTCCTTTTCTTGTAAAGTACTTCTTGTTTTGTAATAATATCCCTTTCCTTGCCAAGTCCTTTCCACTTGATACAAACAGTCCCAATGGAAGATTTCATGTAGGGGAAAACACATGGGTTGGCACCATTAAGACACCTTCCTTTATTCTTGTATGACATCTTTTGGCCCTGAAATTAAAATTACGATAGTTGAAGGATTATAAAGAAATACTTTTTGAACTTTTCTCAAACAATCATTGAATTAAGAACTTTCTCAGTGAAGGAATGTGGAATGGAGAAATTCTTTTGGCAGATTTTAAATTAGAACATGGTGTTGGCTCCCAAAATTTTGTCTGCATGACACTGATTCTGAAGTGTTGCTACAAATGATTGGTTCGTGGTCTGTTAACAAACAGTCCACAAACACAGACTAAAGTGCAAACATTGTTTCCTGACAATGTCTGCAGCCCTGAGCATGAGCATTTTTACCTTGGCTTTTATACTCCATTTGATGCCCATCCCACAAACAGGGCAGTGAATGTAAGTCTTCAATAGGCTTCGAGCTTTCACTGGTTCACTTGATTGAGTGATGATACATATATGCACCTTGTTTTCCATTTCCAATAGGAAGAAAAAAGCACTATGGACTAAACTCCTTTGCAAACATTATTTGTAGGTGTAAGTACTCACACTTGGAGGGGGGAATAAGAAATTTGAGAATGCTGCATAATAAGGAACTTATATGATGTGTTCACATCAGCTATTGTTCAAGTGATCAGTATAGGATGAGATAGGTGGAGCATGTGATATGGATGGAGGGAAAAAAGAAATACAGGATGTTGGGCAACCTGAAGGAAAGAAGCTACATGCAACATGGGAGGATGATATTAAACTGGATCTTAGAGAAATGGTATGTTAGAACATGTGCTTAATCTGGAGGTGGCACGTTCGGCTCTTGTGAACTCAGTAATACGCCTTTTGAGTTTCATCATTTTTTGAGATTTCTAAACTTGCTGAGAAACAGTTGACTTCTCAAGTTCTGTATCCATGGAGCTAGTTAATTAATAAAATAACTTGTTGACATAACCTTCTATTGAGTTCTCGTGGAGTATTACTTCCTGTTTGAATTTTCTTGACAACAGTTACATTCAAAAAATTGAAAGACATTTTAGTAATTCATTATCAGCATGTAAGCCATTTGTATATTTTTATGCACGCAGTAAATCCTTGACAAAAGCTCAGCTTGTTATGCTATGCAGTCAGTCCCACCACACATATCGCTAAATAATCTGAAAATGATTTACTATACCTACTTCCATTCTGTAATGACCTACCGTTTATTGTTCTGGGGGCTCTTCTCAGACAGTATAAAGATTTTCAGGTTGAAAAAGAAGATAATTAGAATAATGATGGATTGTAGAAGTAGTGACTCTTGTAGAAAACTGTTTTTAATTTAGAAATCTTACCACTCCTTTCCCAGTACATTCTGTCTCATCTTTTGTTTATGATAAAAAATATTAATCAATTTATGGCCATTTCTGAGATATATCACATTGACAATAGGCAACATGCTAATTTTCACCAACCTTCCATGAATTTGACTAAATAGCACAAGGGAGTGTACTGTTTGGGTGTTAAGGTGTTTAATATGCTCGCTTCTGATATTAAAAAAAAGTCTGATAATACCGAGAAATTTAGATTGACAGTACAGAAATTTTTATATGAAAATTCCTTTTATTCTTTAGATGAATATTTTGAAATTCAACAAATTAAATTTATTTATATACTAAATTGGTATTTGAAAGTTTGACACATAAAATAGATTTACATTTATGTTTATTTCATTCTTTAACGACATATTTAATTTTTGTATCTGTATTTTAGATCTTGTTTTGTATATAACGTAACTGCATGAAAGAACCAGTCGTTATTTGTTATGCAGTGGTGTACTAAATTATTCTTTGTCCAGTAAGTACTGTATCCTCTTAATTGGTGTTTTTATTGTATTATTTGTTACATTAAAAAATTCATATTATGTTAAATCCTCAAACATCTTAGTAGGCCTAGTAATGAAAACTGTTGTGCGCTTTTATACTGACATCACTTCTTGACTTTTTAAGCAAATAATTTTGTTACTTTTATGTACAGTATTGACTATCTCCATATCCTTATGGATTTTGTAATCCTGTAAGGATCCACAGAATGAGAATAAATGATATATATGATATATGAGCCTGAATATGATGGCACTATACTCCAAAACATTAGTCAATATGGTGTGACATCCCAGTAGATGAATCTTCATCAGCTCTGGTGTGAGAACCTCTAGTCCTGAAGACTGACTGAAGATTTATACTACTGGAAATTATTTGTGGGGGAAATACATACAAAGACATGTCACATGTCATCTTTTGGAAGCAGCCCATTTGAACTCACATGCAGTTTTGTACTGCTGCATATTACACAAATTACCATCTGGGAAGTGGGGAGGACATGGCCACTCAAATCAATACGGAGGAATATAATCGGATAAATTTAGCTTCCTAAGGCTTACAAACAAGCATTGAGGGCAGGTATTCTATTACTATATTGGTAAAACATATAGTTCCAGGAGATGACAGGTAAAGTTCTATTTGTTATAGTATTCGTTCAATTAACACACACAAAAAGGTAAATTATGAACCTATGCTGTTTTCTCCATTCTCTGCCCTAGTTCCAGATATTTTTATTGTACTCTGTTCTACAACATGCTCCATCTATATCTTTTTTGTGATGGTGATCTTCCTCACTTCATACCCACACAAAACAACAGGCAAATTAAAGACGCTGAAAAACCATGTAATAATTTCGCTTAAGCATACAAACAAAGAAACAAGTTTATATTCCTACTGCACTTAATTCAGCCCTATAATTTCAAGAATACAGACATTCCTAAGAACACTCCACACAGAAATATGAGGTAAATAATTTGCATTTTCATATGACCAAAATCAGATAATATGAGAAGCAATGCTGCTAGATTTCAAATACGTTTTACAGTGCATATCTGCACTTTCATCCTTGTACTTATTCACAGTTACAGGCTCATGCAATTGTAAAGTACCATAGATCAAATTGGACTAGGGCAGGTTAGGTCATGTTTAGTTTCAAAAAAATATACAAACTTCTTTTTTTGTTTTCCTACAGACACTGCATTTTGGTAATTTTAACAAAAGTATCAGCTAATATAACTATCACATTCAAGATTAATATCTATATAGAAATGTTCAAAATTTTCATTTGTACTTCAAACTCTGTTTTAACATACAAACTAGCCATGTTTTAAACAAACAGCTTACAAAACAGCGTACAACGTGATACAAATACTTTCCAACACGTCCATAACAGGGATTCAAACAAATGTAATGTGAAAGACAGGGAAAATACTCTTGATATACTGCAATAAGAATGAGGTCTGTAATTTGCCTGAGTACAGTCAGTCACAATATACCAGTATGTGTCACAAAAATTTGTTCCTTATTTCTTAATTCATTTGAAAAAGATGAGCAACATGCCATGACGGTACATACATATACAAGAAGGAAAGGCAACGGTCCACCTATTCTCTTTCAATCCCCTAGAGAAATCAGCCCTCAGTACCCACTGGATGAGATACTACATGGAGCCCAGACCCATTCTGAACTTGGTGAAATATTCCAAAAGCAGCTGCTGAGTATTGAACCCCAGTGACTTAGCCTGTTACTTTAATGATTGAGCTGACATGTACTAAGGGAAAAACTACTATAAAAATTTTAGGTTCTACATGTAAGTATATGATACATCCACCTGCATGGATCACTTTTCACTTATGTGTTCCCTAATTGTCCATACATTTGAATTTTATGGGTTGATATACTATGAGAATGTCCCACACTACTGCTGATAGCAAGAATGTGCAGCTGGGATAGCACAGTCAGTATAGAAACTTGGCCACAGTCCATGGTTTGAATACCAGACAGGTAAAGGGAGTTTTCTCTTCTGCAACACAACCCGACTGGCTCTGGGCCCCATCCAGCCTCTTATTCAATGGGTACCGGTGTTCTTTCCCAGAAGTAAAGCAACTAGAGCATGAGGCTTACCACTCACCTCCATCGAGTGGAGCTACACATCCACTCACCCTAAATGCCGTCATGACATAGACAGGGACAGCTAGTAGTATGAACATATCCAGCATTTTCAATAATGAGACTCCCACGTCTCCTTCTCCTTGCTATAAATACAACAAGAGGGTTAATAAGGTTGGTTTAATCTTTTAATTTGTTCCATCTTCTGTGCATTAATCAGATCCATAACATATAAAAATCAACAAAAAGCACTTCAATGTGTATGAGGTATTTTATTCACAATGTTCTCAAGGACATATTTCAGTCACTATTGTAGCCATCTTGAGGGTGATGTTATTATTACAAGATACACAACTAACCACATTTATACATTTGTATTCTTGTAATATCACCCTGAAGATGGCCGCAATAGCAGCCAAAACATGTTGGTAAGAATTTAATGAATAAAATACATCATAAACATTGAAATGCATTATGTTGGTTATTTACATATTATGGCTCACTCTGTTTTATTTCTTGCTAAATAACCACACACACACACACAACAGCAAGATAAGGATGCCCTAACAGCCATGTAATATTCACAGTACCCAAATGTAACTTACATGATGTTCACGCTACTAGTAGTCCACTTTCATGTGCATATAAATGCTCCTTCAACTGAAGTTTCCAGCCTCTCAAGTCTCAGCACCAATCATGCTGATACAGCAGCAATACCCCAGGCTTAACCCTCTTTCATCCAACCCTAGACTATGCAAGAATAAAATAATTCACACTCCTGTGACCCTACTGACAAAGATATATATGAACAAAATCAAAACTCTGCAAGCACAATATCACTTCTCAGCTATAAGTAAGTATCAGAAAACAAGTATCTGCACTTCAATCAGGTCAACTAATGAGAGGCCTTGCAAGACATGCTGCCTCAGGTCCATCAAGTTACACTTGGGGGGGCACTGTTTTAATCAAATTCAAGAACATTCAGCTTGAGATTTTAGGTTATATAAAACAATATGTCAGCTGCAGACTAACTGAATGGTATTGTCCTGACTGAAAGAGATGGTAAATTATTCATGAATGTTGCATGGCAAGGGATTCAAAACAAGCAAGTCTTCAAATTACTTCTACAGATCAATAAATATTCAGAAAAAAACGTCTGCCAGCAATGTAAGTAATCCAACCCAGATGCAAATAGAACTCCTCTGAACATAAGCATTACAGCATTGTCCCTACACCAGGCCTGCTCAAACTTGTATGTAGCAAAGACAGCTTCAGAAAAAGTTGGTCTGCATGCAGGCAACATGAAATGAAATACACACAATGAAAAATGAGTAAGTACACATACATGTATAGTTTTATCTGTATATTTGTCATACATCTTGTAAAATAATAAATTACTGATAATATGAAAAATTTATAAAAAATACAATTCTCAACATACGCTGCCATGTTGCCATTTTTAGTACATTTTTATAAAATTAAATGGTAATGTTGCATATGTCTCCATAAATAAATAGCCCATAAGTGTTCAAAAATGTTTGGGGTTTGTATCTCAACTTCACCAAGGAAAGGGTTAAAAGACATTTTCTCGTTTCAAATGTCCCCACAGGCTTTGTCATAGGCAACATGTCGCCCACAGGCTACAAGTTGAGAGGGCCTGCCCTTCACCAACCTGCAGACCACACATCATGTTCATTTACATATAACAGCCACTGCACCATAAACTATTCAGTTACAGTCCACATACTTTGTATTTGCTCACAGGTACATATTAGTGACTGTGCACAATTTGGTAATTGTCATAACTGACACCATTAATACTTCGCTGTCTTTACTGCAGTATTATATACAGTCAAAATTGGTCATAACATTGGTTTGCATGACACATCATCTACAGGATTAAATATTCTATGGTACCAATTAATTCCATATTAATATCATACTTCTTAGTTAGAATGAGACTTGTTTATAACAATTCAAATTATTCAGTCCCTTCCATGACATTATATCGGAGTGTGACTGTACTTCAGACTCAAGTTACTGCAGTCATTAAGTAAAATGGATACCAGCTCATGATACGTCACTTGACGATTCATCAGAGCAAGTTTTGCCAACTGGTGCTGGAGGAATGTTATGAGCATGGATCTTAAGATGGTCCTTGAGAGCAAAGCTGCGGGCATAGGATGCCCCACACATATCACACTGGAACTTCAGGGGGGCCTTGCCACTGATTCCCTCCTCGTGAGATGTCATGTGCTTCCGAACTGCATAGAGGGACGAAAATGGCCGGTTGCATACCACACATGCGTAGGGCTTCGTATGGCTCTTCTTGTGACCCAAAAGCTGGATCAATGTCTTGAACTTCTTAGGACAGAATGGGCACCTGGACCAAAGCATTACATTGTTGTGCTAATCCTGCCTCCAATACATGAGATGTATCACACATACAGCAGAACTTCCTTAACTTGAATGACAAATGAAATAACGACAAATTCAGTTGCAGAAAAATAATAAATGATGATAAATGATGTAAACTCACAAAAGACAATGGAAAGTAATATGAAACATTTGTGTTAGTCCGTTCTTTATAAATGTGGCCCCAAGTTGTGATAAAGATACGAGCAAACAAGACTCAAAATTGTACCATTACAAGAACATAACATCACAAGACATTTCATGGTTATTAAAAACTCACTACTCTTACACAACCCACATCACATTCACAAAAATTTTCCACTAGACCTATCCACTTTGGTTTAATTCACCGTAAACCTGTGGAGTCCACTTCTATACGATCCAGTTTAACAACATATTTCTATTAATGCCCAAGTGTTCTGACTAAAATTTTGTAAATTTAATATTCATGGATCCGTGCATCATAGTATGACTTAGTAGAAATGACCAACAAGATGCAATCTTGTATTAGAATGAACGGTGGAATGATAAATTCTAATACAAGGTTGCATCTTGTTGGTTATTTCTACTAAGTAAAATTTTGTATTCACTAATTGTTTTCCCCATATGTGCAATAGATCCCACTCACTCCATTCTTTTTGACTCAGCCCACTGTTGACCAACCACATCTCTGAGATTCAGTTAGCTGCTCTGACCAAATACCCCTATCACATCTCTAAGACATTCTGAATGATCATACCGTGTGCCAGTACCAAATTTTGTCTTCAACCAATGGCAACCTAATGCTCTTCTGTGTCCTTACCAGATAGGAATCCCATTCTTAAAGAACCAAAAACTGGGACACTTTACAACATTTACTTGGTGGGGGGCGGGATAAAGTAAAAGGTAAAGTTTACTCTATCCACACGAATGCATATGGGGGAGAGTAGTTATAGCTCCAGTCATTCTTAACCTTCGCACTAGCACATAGAGTTCAGTGTTGAACTTGACACCCTGGCCACTTTACCCCTGGTAAGGAAACCCAGTATCCATTGAACAGGAGGCTGGGTGGGGCCCAGAGCTTGTCTGGACATTTTGATAAAAAAAAAGAAAAATCCCTTAGCCCCACCTGGATTCAAACCCTGGACCGTCGCTGTTCTAACTACACTACTTCGGCTCTGGGGTGGGAAGTTAGAAGACAAAACTTTAACCCATCATCCAATAAAAATTCAAAGTAATTTATCAATATTACTACAATGAGAACAACTAAGATAAACTATGACACATATTCTAGTATATAATTCCAACTAGATGCACTAGTCACAGAGTTTATTTAATCTGACAACTGCTCTACATGTTTCGGGCATCACTATCACCCATTTCAGGAGTGGGTGATAGTGACGCCCGAAACATGCAGAGGAGTTGTCAGATTAAATAAACTTTGACTTGTGCATCTTGTTGGAATTATATACTAGAATATTATCACAATGCACGGACCCATGAACATTAAATTTATGACACATATAGTAAATGTAATAATAATAATAATAATAATAATAATAATAATAATAATAATAATAATAATAATAATAATAATAATAATAATAATAATAATAATAATAATAGTAAT
>Ga0268261_10004664_pt1 | contig 10295 bp, 8 predicted proteins | sample TergutNc150P1_FD_190353 | JGI IMG/M metagenome (GOLD analysis project Ga0268261, IMG submission 190353) | Nasutitermes corniger P1 segment gut microbial community from laboratory colony in Florida, USA - Nc150 P1 (SPAdes) (version 2) | ecosystem: Host-associated > Arthropoda: Insects > Digestive...
CGCAGCCCAGCAGCACCAACAGCCAGCGCCACCTCCACAGCCGGCCGGGGGCCTCGATATGTGGAGGATAGTGACCCGGTTGCCACACACGCCTGTCCAACAATTACCGAAAGACCGCCCATTTGCAGTGGCGTGTGTGGACCGATTGGACAGTGATATCTTTGTGGTATTCCACAACTGGATTAGAAACGACTTTAACATATTCAAATTACCACAAAGATATCACGAACATTTCCGCATATTTTGTCAGGCAATACAAGAACACAATGTTCAAGACGTTTATATAGAAAATTTAGGCACTAACGTCGATGGCAGCCCCTTCTTCCGAGCCTTCGGCGGCAGGTTTAACCTTGTATTATGATAAAAAAACGCTTCGTTGCAACTGGTACGTCCAACTATTTTAAATACATTCTATTAATAAAACCAATCTCTCTATGTACACCATATTCACTTGTCTTTATTTCAAAACTAACAGCCTGCCACACCTCATATTCCCATATATGGTCAATGATGTCACCGCACTGTGTATGACAACGCTCAGCGCCTGCAGCCAACGCCCCATACAACGGAAATACTCTATCCTATATTCTTCCATGACAACACCTCTGCCAACGGAAATACTCTATACCATTTAGTTTCACAGCTCCACCACAGATGGCATACCTCTAACTCCTATCTTTTCCTCACAGATGGCGTTACCGTCCCTTCCCCTTCTCCCTTTCCCTACACTCGCAAACCTATATCTCACGCCAACAAACCAACATGGCTGCCAGTCGCCTTGAGACTAGGCCGGGGGATGCACGCAGTGCAACCCTCTTTTTGCGGAGAGGCCGTCCCAACATACATACGGTGGGCCTTTCCATACCCCCCACCCAAAAATACATAGGGCGGGGGGCGCACCCTTCCCTATCCAACCCTATGGGCATCTGCCGATCCCCTACCTTGGGGACGCCGTGGAGTCATTGCCATCCCCAACCGAAGGGAAGCAGTGGAGCCATAGCCCATCCCCAACATTGGGGACGCCGTGGAGCCACGGATACCCATCCCCAACTACCGGCATCAACGCCATCTTGGGGGTCGACCTAAACTGAACTCGTTCTTTAGCTTCATACGTCCCTTTAGGCCAATCGGATTCACAACCTATGGCTCGCGAGTCATACACATTATCTACACTGGGGAACCGATCCCCAACCTAGGGGGTGAAGACCGACGGAGCATGACCTCTAACGTCACCCTTACACCATGAAGCTAAAGAACGAGTTCAGTTTTGGTCCACCCCCAAGATACCCCTTTACTACTGACGGGTGATCGGCTCGCGCAGAGACTTCTACCTGACAATACAAAACACTCACAACAGACAGTCATCCATACTCCCGGCGGGATTCGAACCCACAATCTCAGCAGGCGAGCAGCCGCAGACCTGTGCTTTAGACCACGCGGCCACTGGGACCGGCAGATTGTGTAGAATGCTTCACACTTTACTCTTTCTAGAGTCACGAATGTCCCTCTTCTATGTCCAGCGTGTTGGATTTTAGGAGGCAGGAATAAAAAGTATGTCTTGACTGGAGAAAGAGTAAAACTGAAAACGATGTACGGGATTTGATGTGTTATCGCTTCTCCTTTCATCTGTTGTCGGAGATACGTGTGTTACAAAATTTTTATAATTGTTTTGAGAGGATCGGCCGCATTTTCATCACAAAGTTACTGGAGACCGTCAGTGGTGTAAGTGTCCGTCTGCAAATGCAAGTTGATAATAAAATATGTTTTACAAGCTAAAACTTTGCACCTGTACAAGAACCAGGTTGAAGCGATAATGTTTTTGACTTATACTGGGAAGATATTGGCTCCTAACTCTGCCGGCACAAGAACTATACTTATGACATTCTTTATTGTTTTCATCAGTCACTCCAGGCAAATGCTTAATTGACACCTCGGATACGATTATATGTTTTCATCACGTCATCATTTACATCCCATAGGCTACCGGCAGCAATCGGTTCCATTTTCACATTTACGAGTTTTTCTCTACATACACTTGCACCCAAAATACCACTTGCTCCTTTTGATAGTACTTCATAACAGCACTCTATGCCGGATCTCTAGGAAAAAACTTCCTAACTTTCCTACAGTTAGTAACGTATGCCCTATCCGTTGTTTGGCGGTTCAATTTAATTGCCGTTTTCCTCCTCATTACCGACTAGCCTCTACAACCCCCTCAGTCTCCTCTTTTGACTTACATACCCAAACCTCCTCCACACAGTCTGCCCAGGTTCTATCGGCACAAACAATATGAACTCTTCTCGAAAAAATCTATCCCCATATGGACGTTCATTACTCACAAATCTAATAGGGCCATCAAACCGAATCATCACAGGATCCTCATATTTTGTATCAGCACCAAATCTCTTAAACGATTAATGGAAGGAAAGAGTGCCATAGCGTGATTTGAGGGTGCCAAAATAAAATTCTTCGAATAACACATCACAGTTATATTTTCCAAAATTCTATCCTAAGAACTGACCTGGCACGGGCAATAAACTCTTATTAACATCATTTCCTCGTATAATGCCTTCAGCACAATTGGATTTCCCATAACCGTTTTACCTACAAATAGAGACATTTATTTCTCTTCCCTGTAATCCTATTGTTCCACTACACAGCACATTCAAACCACCATCCTCTGTAGGCCCTAACAATTGGTCGAAGATTTTCTTTTCCTCTTTATTTGGAGGCCACCACTTCAGAATGCAGCTTCTGTAAGACGCGCATTTTGTTGTGATGCTACAGGACAGTTAGGTCGTTAAATTTGTATCGTGCACTATTTTTAACACAGTGCATGCTCCTGTAACAGGAGGACAGCCTATCAATCGGATAATTGAATTATCGCCCCACCTTCTAAAGAATGACCTAATCAAGGACGTGTAGCATGCATGTAAGTATGGGAAATGTAAACGAAATTTTAATCGGAATATGCGGAAGTATGAGATCACTGCCAAGACGAGGACATAAAAGTTAGGATAATATTAAAAAGGATAATACAGAAAAAGGTGAGGTTATGATATGGATCAGTGTTTCGCTCTTGTGAACGTGGTCAAGAGCCTTTTGGAATTTGCCACTCATAGCATCTCAAGAAAGGTTGTTTCATGCAGTTAGTTATTCTGTCATCAAGGTCAATTTGAGTCAATTTTTGAACCGACTTACCCCGTAACGGATACTCCATGTTTTCTTCTACTTATAAACATGAATTTTACAATTTTTCAGTCGTACCGTGCATTTTGATATTATCAGAAGTTTTATTTACCAACTGATGCACAAGAGATTTACATTAAACAGAATATTAAAACAGCTCCCACATGTTTCGGCTTAATTATCACCGTCAGAGTGCGCATTAGTCGAGCTTGCTAAAGTTGCTGTTGTTAAATTAATCAAATAAAATACATCGGGGTGGTTAATTTAGAGGTGTGACCGCATATATTATTAGGTCCTAGTTGGTGTATGTCTGTTGCGTTGTTTGGAATTAGTATCAATGTTTGTAGCGCCTACCCTTTATCTTTCACTTAAACAGAGCATTCGTGTTGTATTAAGGCCTCCTACCTCCCAGGATGTGAATACTTGGAAATAGATACAAATTTTTCGAGTGGAAAATAGCTGTGAGAAGATGAAAAGCGTCGAAGGATGTAAGAATGTAAAGGCGAAACTTGAGGAAGTGTTTCGTTACGATGGGTAGTGGAATGTTAAACATCGTGCTCTGTACTTACACATTCAAACCCGTATAACACTTTGACACTAACGGTGTTGAAATTTTTATCTTCACACCGGAACGTTAGGTAATTAACAATGGCAGAAGATGGTATAATATACTTCATTCATTATTCTTTCTAGAGTCACACAGGTCCTTCTTCTATGCCCAAAGTGTTGGATTTTATGAGGCAGGAATAAAAAGTGTCTTGAGTGAAGAAAGATAAAAAGTGAAGGTGAAGTGTAAGAAAGTACAGGGCTTTGATGCTGTTTCTATCAATTTGTCGAAAATGTTCTTTTTTTATATTTCGAGGCCACCACTTCAGAACACAGCTTGCGTAAAAAGCATTGTTTTTTGTGATGCTTCACAACAAAAAATAAGTCGTTAAATTTGAATCGCGAGCTTCTTTTGACCAAATGCATACTTCTGTAGCAGAACGACAACCTAACAATTGGACAATTGAAATACGCATAGTCATCCATATACTTCGTCCGGTTACGTTTACTACGTCACGGGCTTAGTATCAATTACACCTTCAAACCATCTCACTCACTCTCTTACCCTTACACATGTAGTATTTTTTTCTAAACTTTCAACACAAATACAAATATACAATATGATCCTCGACAGACACATAATAAATTTCAATATCTGACCAATACAGTAACACACCTTGTCAAATAATGTCATATTTGTTAGTCATATAAAACTCGGTGTTCTAACACAAAATAAAATTCAATCCCATAAGCGCGCAGTCCTACCTCGCTCAAGCGTCCAACAACTTCTGCAACACAACCTTCATAGGTTCTACAAGCTGATCTCTCCTGTAGGGTAGTCCTATTGGGCTGTCTTTGATATTGGTAACTCAATAATAAAACTCTTATTTCCAAATTAAGTTTTCCGCCAAAAAAAAGCTCGTTACATGTTTATATCAAAACCGATACAGCAATTACGTAGATATAAAACACGGTACAGAACTTACATGTATCCGTATCAGTGGGTTTGTAGACGCAACGTTACTTGAGCTCCTATCGTGTTAAATGATTTTACCGTTTTCTGTTGCACGTTCTCACGGTTTTGTTGTAAATAATTCATTGACACTAAAGCAAGTTCTAGAGATACTAATAAATGTTGCGTTCGTTGCCTCATCACCCACCAATCTGCTGCGCTATATATTACGTCTATCGCTAAATAGCCCGAAATTCAGTAGCGCATCCGGCATTGTAACGCGGCTACTATAATTGTAAGAACCTAGCAACATACCTGGATTTATATGCTGCTGCCAAGTGCCTGACACCAAACCAATTCTCGCTGCCTAAACATTACGTGTAAAACACTGCGCCAGGGACCGCTGCCTATTTTGTCAAACACGCACGTAATATTTTTCGGGCTGCACCTCATCGAAGTTAATAATCGGTGTTGTCTGCGTGGTTACCTACGAATCGGGGTAAGACGGCATCGCACTCTTTTGTCTCCGGATACACACGTAGCTAGGAAATGAGAAGTCTGTATATGTCTACCTCTATGTACACATACACCCCGTTTGAATAGGGCCTTGTACACTTTCGCTTTACTCTCTCATTTATTTGATAATATTACACCGACCTAGGGTCATTTATGCATGTGTGGGGTAAAGTCGATTACATTCATTTCTGGCGGTGCACGAAGCATTTAGATTAGATATATTTATTTAATCATCATATGGTCTGAATGGCTGTTTATCTATAGAAGAATTAACTAATTCCATAAGATGTGATTCGGATGTACCGACCATGATATGATATGAGTCATTGAGTTTATGCACCTATTATATGATCTTCGAATGTCTCGGAGAGCTGTACTAAGGGTGGAGGTATGGCAACCCCACCACCGACCCCCGTGACGTCACACGTAAATAAACCTAACCTTGAGCTCCCACCGTAAACAACCAAAACTTCCCCTCCCACCCCTTGGCCACCAGACAGTATGGCGCCAGGGCTTAACCTAACTTTAACTTGTTATTTATTTACAAACCTAACATACCCCACCCTTCTTTAGACCTTTAGGTGATCACGTGATGCCAACAAAGATGGTGGAGGGGTGAATGACCTTTCATCTAAACGCAACTCTGACTTATTATTTTGAAACATTATTGTCACGTTATGTAAACAGCCCCAGGCGATGTTATGTCAACAAAAATGGCGGAGGGGTGAATGACCTTCCCTGTAAACCTAACTTTGACTTGTTGTTGTTTTGAAACGTTATTGTCACGTGATGCAAACAGCCCCAGGCGATGTTATGTAAACAAATATGGCGGAGGGGTGAATGAACTTCCCTCTAAACCTAACTTCGACTTGTTATTTTGAAACGTTGTTGTCACGTGATGTAAACAGCCACAGGCGATGTTATGTCAGCAAAGATGGCGGAGGGGTTAATGACCTTCCCTCTAAACCTAACTTTTACTTGCTATTATTTTGAAACGTTGTTATTGTCACGTGATGTAAAGAGCCCCAGGCGATATTATGTCAACAAAGATGGCGGACGGGTGAATGACCTTCCCTCTAAACCTAACTTTGACTTGTTAATATTTTGAAACGTTATTGTCACGCGATGTAAACAGCCGTAGGCGATGGTATGTAAACAATGAGGTAGACACTATGACGCAGTGCGTAAACTAACATTACCTTGTTATGGTAAACAAAGCTCCATTTTGAATTTTAGTTAATATGGCGTCTAGAGCGGTAAGTTTAAAAGTTTGTTATTATTTTGAAGCCTTGTTATAGTTGCTGGATGTAAACAAACTGTGTAGACAGCATGTCGCCACCGTCATTTTGAATTTTTGCTAACATGGAGACTTGCGCGGCAATTTTAAACCTAAGTTTGAACTTCGTTATTTGAATAACGCGGCCATGTTACAATATGGTGGCATTGGTGGTAATTTTAAATTAATGCTGACTAACTTAAACATTTACTATTTGAATAAGGCGGTCATTTTAATATGGCATCTAGAGCGGTAATTTTAAACCTAACTTATTATTATGAATATTTGTTATTGGTTTGATGTAAACAAAGCGCCATTTTGAATTTAAAACCTAACTTTAACTTGTTATTTTAATAAGGTAGCTATATTACAATATGGGGGACTGGCGCGCTATTTAAACTATTTGAATAAGACTACCGTGTTACAATATGGCTATAACATTAAAATTTATACGACACTCGAAAGAGGTGGCTAAAGCGGTAAGATATCAGACTCAGAAATGGACGATTCTAGGTTCGAATCCTGCGGCTTTAACCATCTCTTTTTTAAGGAACCTATCCCAGGTAATAAGGAAAATAAAGACAAAATTTTACTAATATGTACAGTTTAAATTTTGGATAGTAGTAAACTGAGTGAAGTAGACGAGTAGCCTACACTTTGTAGACCCCTGAGCCAAAAGTATGAGAATGATTTGTATAACCCTGAGGGTAAAAGTAATTAGCGTAATGGGAATTGTATAGTCCAGAAAATTAGCCTAATGGAAAAAGCATGTATAACCCCAGGGCAAAGCCATTAGCTTGCTACTTTAGACGTGTTGCGACTTGCTGGCGCCAGCAGGAATGTGATAGATAAAATCACATAAAGATTCCTGGAAAAGGCCATAAAGAGGATGCAGGTGTCATACTTTAAAAGCCATTAAGATAACAATCAGGTAACGATTCCTGAAAAAAGACCATTAAGGAATGCAGTTGACATACTTTAAAAGCTATTAAGATAACAATCAGGTAATGATTCCTGGAAAAGGTCATTACGAAGACAAACAGCTCTGAACATGTTAAGAGGGTGGCACTATATATTCGGGGAGATTAACTCTAGTGGAATATTTTGCACCGTGCCTTGCCAGTGTTTAGAGCCTTTCTACGCTACGCTACGTGTGTCTACGAACGCTTTAGCAGCCAGCAGCCACATCTGTTACAACTGTTACAACTTGTATTGTGCAACAACTTGCGGCTATATTAGCGTTATTTACAACTGTTGCAGCAACTTACATTGTACAATTATTCCTATTTCAAGTAAGTGGTAACGTAAGATTGAAATACAAAATGGCAAAGAAAATGTATCTGAATAGACAGAGGGCTATTTCTACTACTGAGGCACCCTCTGTAAGTAGAGAGGATATAGCACCTTCCTCTAGCAGAAACATCCCGGCGTCGGAACAGCTACTCTTTGGGATTTTGGACGAGACTTCAAAAACTTTTCCAAAATTTAACGCGACCGGGTGTAGTTTGTTTTTTAAATTTAATTCTCTGGGTGAAGAGCAAGACCCCACTACTTATTTCAAGGAATTCATTACTGCACTTACTAATTACCTACTAGATAAAGTGCAAGGGAGAGATTTGGTGGGTTTGAGAATTCGTAATACTGAGAATGTGCAGGATCATGTGGTAGGCATTAGCTTATGTCGCCGGGACCAGTTTGAGGCTGACGTGGTCTGGAGTGTACTCAGGAAAAACATACAAAGTTATGCTAGGTTTGCTCTGACTGACTGTCTCGATTTACATCTGGACCATGTTAGGATGCCTACTGGTAACGGCCGAGAAAAGACAAAGGGGTGGTCTTTGGACTATTGAGTGCGATTAAAAAGAGCATTGTCGTTGTGAAGGCAGCTTTTCTGTGTTTGGCTCATGCAATAATAATTGCTATGGCTAGGGTAAATAATGACCCAAATTACAAATCATATAGGAGTGGTAGATGTTTGAAAGAACCTTTTGAACAACTCTTGAATGCTTCCGGTGTTGATTTATCCAATGGCGGAGGTTTTGAAGAGCTTCAACAGTTTCAACAGTACCTTTCGGGTTACAAAATTATTGTGTTTGATGGTTTGTACCCTGATAGGGTTATGTTTAGTGGAAATTCCCTTTCGGCCAAGAAATTATGTTTACTATATGATCCAGACTCTGGGCAGTATAATGTAATTACCAACTTGAATGGTTCAATGGCGAAAAAGAACATACGTAACGGCTGTGACACGTGATACGACCATGCACACAAGTGTGACAAAGTTTGCTCCCTGTGTACTAAAGATCAGTCCAAGTATTGTACATGTAACAGATGGTTTCTCAGTGAGAAGTGTTTCCAGAATCATCTAATTTTGAAAGTGAAAGGCAAGCTACTCTGTCAGTGGAGACAAGTATGCCGAAATTGTTCATATTTGGTAAAATCTGATTCGAAACATTACTGCTTCAAGAAATTTTGTACTTTTTGTGATAAGAAACAACCTTCAGGCAATTTATGTTACGTGGCTCCATTGAAACCTAGCAAGCTATCAAATAATATTTGTACGTTTTCTTTAATACGGAGTGCACACAAGACCTTGAAAAGTGTGATGGGTCTTTTGAGCATGTTCCGAACCTCATGTGCTCAGCAGATATGTTCTAAATGTGAAATCGTGGATAATGTTAATGTCGATTTGAACAGTGTGGAAAGCGTGTCCACACGTTCTGGCAAGACCCCGTAGGAAAATTTATCGATTATCTTAGACTATCTAGGCCACTTGCTGACAAGATTTATGTCATTTCACACAACTCTCGTGGATACGACGCACAGTTTCTACTCAGAAGATTTTTCGAAATTATATGGGAGCTGAAATTGATAATGGACAGTAGTAAAATTCTTAGTATGGTAGTGGAAAATCTTCACTTTTTGGATTCCGTGAATGATTTGCCCATGAGTCTAAAAAGCATGCCCAAATCATTCGACGTGACACTCAAGAAGGGGTACTACCCCCACTTCTTCAACACGGCCAGCAATTTGAACTATGTGGGTGTTTATCCTGAGCCCATATATTACGGGGCAGACTCTATGTCTGCTGATGAACGCGCCCAATTTATGCAGTGGTATAAAGAACAGAAAGGTAAGTTATTTTGTAACAAGGACGAACTGCTGGCCTATTGCATGGATGATGTGAACGTATTGAGGCAGGCATGCTGCGCGTTTCGGAATTTGGTTTTGAAACTGGTTAAAATGGATCCCTTTAGGGAAGCTATAACAATATCGTCCATTTGAAATAAGGTATTTCGAACCATGTTCCTGAAACCTGATGCTGTAGGTATTATCCCGAGAGCCGCTTACCGTATGGGGGATCGTCAGTCTATTGAAGGTCTTCAATGGCTAACGTATATGGGACGGACTCGCAAAATTATTCATGCCGGTATTGGGAGGGAATTGCATTTGGCCGGAGTACGCAATGTAAAAGTTAATTAGTATTGTCAAGAGACAAAAGAAGTTTTTGAGTACTTAGGTTGTTTTGGCATGGGTGTCTTTGCATGCCCAATCGACATAAACCCATTGATAACACTGAGGAAACATTGGAGAACAGATATGAGAAAACAATGGCGAGGATGCAAAAAATCAAAGACTCTGGTTACACTGTTGTTTCGATCTGGGGGTGCGAGTTTAGAAAACTATTGCGTAACACTCCTGGCGTTGAAAATGAACTTTGCTCGCACCCCTATGTAAAGAACGCTCCTATTAATATTCGGGATGCCTTGTACGGGGGTAGAACCGAGGCTAGTAAAACATATTACAGAGTAAAGG
>Ga0268261_10004665_pt1 | contig 10293 bp, 5 predicted proteins | sample TergutNc150P1_FD_190353 | JGI IMG/M metagenome (GOLD analysis project Ga0268261, IMG submission 190353) | Nasutitermes corniger P1 segment gut microbial community from laboratory colony in Florida, USA - Nc150 P1 (SPAdes) (version 2) | ecosystem: Host-associated > Arthropoda: Insects > Digestive...
GTGTGTGTGTGTGTGTGTGTGTGTGTGTGTACATGATACACCTCAACAGGTTCAGAAAGATTTTTCTCATAACTGTCTGTAACAGCTGTAAACCATTTCTGAGAAAAAAATGTTAACTTACATTTCAGCTTCACATGTGTCTACAGAGTAGGAGCTATATGGTACCAGTAAGGACCAAATATAATCTGCCTGATTACTTTCAGTGTGGGTGCCCAACATCAAATATAAATTAAATACAACTGTCAGTTTCAATGGGGAAGCATGTGACAATGACCAAAAGACACATAAAATATTCAAACATTCAACACATGGCTCTCTTCACCTCTCTTTACTTCCAGTATCAGCTTAGTCAAATGGCTCTTGAAATCACTTAGCAATATCTGTACTATGAAACCCCAAAGATTCAGTAGTGTCCAAAAGAACCTGCCACTGGATGTCATCCTGTTGCCAAGCCAATTCACTGTACTCCCTGTATCCCATCTCAAAAGGTCTTGATCTGGTGGGTATAAATATTAACTTCTTAATATTTCTCTGCAATTGAATGTACTAATGTAATGAATTCACCACAGTAAGCCATGTCAATATGGAATTCATGCTGGAGGCTGTCCCTGCCTCCATCACCAGGGACCAGTAAGATGGATAACGCTATTATTCAGAGCACAGTTGTCCCTTGTACAGTGATAATGGCATGCCACACTAAACCACAATATGCTAAATTCTTACAGGAAAAATAGGATTACCTGAGAGCAGTTGCTTATGAACAACTCCCCACCAAACCCAGTAACCTGAAAGACCCACACTTTTGAACATCAAACCTCCACACAGTGCTTTGAGTTGCTGATTCTGCCAGCTGCCACAATTGTTAACTACCTGTGCTTATCCTTGGAGAATTAGAATTCTTCAGCATTTGGCCAATTTTTTCCCATTTATTTATTAACTACATACAGTTAAAAATGTGCTGAGCAAAACAGTAATAGGTGAATGGTTACAGTATTCCTACATATTGTTGGCTCCCCTTCCTGTGGAGCAAAAAATTAGAACAGAGAGTGAAACCAGGCAGTCAACCATCCTACTTGCGAACACAACCCATTTCGATGAGATGAGACCAAAAAAAACTATTAAGTTCCATACAAGCAAGAGATCACACTGGCTAACATTCTAACCTTTAAGCAACACTGACTGTGGCTCTTGCAAGGGCAAGTGATTGACAATGCCCCCTGTTCTGCTCCTGGCAAGAAAACCAGACTCTGGCAGCTGACCCTATGTATACATACAATGAAACAGGTGCATCACTCAACTTGACAGTCCATTATGACACAGACTGTCTCCAAAATGGAAATTCATTCAACAATAACATGGCTCATCACTCAAGATAACTTCACTGCATAACAAGTTACTAATTCAGCGATTACGTGTCAAAACTATGAAAAATATGGTGAATATAAACACAACACAAGAGCTTTACAAGCACAGCATCCTCATTAGTTGAGTACTACATGTTACAGTGTGTTAATACTCTACTGGGGTGACACAGCCAGGAACAAAACGTGCGAAGATGACTTACTGATTAAAATAAAACGTAGGAAAAAGAATATGACTTTGAGATACCATCATAAAATTTATAAGAGGAAATGGAGTAACAATAATATACTCATCAGGATAGCCTGTCACTGGTTAGTATTTCCTCAGCCCATTCTACCCACTTCTCATCTGTTTCCCTAATATCTATCTCAGCATTACCCTCCCACCTCCTCAGTCCTTCTAGAAATTTCTTCCGCCTCAATTCCGTATACATTCCATGCTACCCTCCTGTTCTTGATGGCCTCCTAGATTTCATTATGCTAGAACTAGGTGAGCTGTATTAATCACAGCTTCTTGTTATGAACAGTGAAACCTACATCAGACATTTCTGAAGAATTCAATAAAATTAACCTTTCAAATGGAAAAAAAAATTTCTTACATAGCTGAGCCTGAAAACATCTGTAACACAGTACTGAAACTGACATTCAGTTTACCAGAATATTATACCACACAAATTCTACATTAGATGGTTTTCACCAACAAACTGCACTTTAAATCTTACCTTCTTTCATGATTCTGACACATTTTTTAATGCAGGGCAATGTACCTTTGTACAAGCTCATCGAGTAAATAAAGAGCCCTTTTCTGCCACAACCATTCCATATATACCAGTTTTACCATACTATTATTTTGCTGTTGTCACCTCTGTCCAGGTCAGCTGTTCACTTACGGAGTTAGCACTATCTCTCACATTTTAAGATAACACAGATATAACAGGATGTTTTGGCAAAAAACATTTTACGTACCAGTCACCCTGTCTATAATGTCCAGCTTTTTTTGAACTGATAGGAGCTTACATTTTATGTTGATTTTTGATGCAGCAGCCATATTAATCAGTACTCAATAATTAATGGCTATAGACAATTAAAACTGTCCATGCAATATGCAATCTGATGCAAATACAAACTGTATACAGATTCTGCACAGAAAATAATTCAAATTATTTAAATTATGGTGAAATATTTACAGTCAGAATGTGCTCCATTACACCCATATTTCTTCAGGTTATAGATTATACACACACCATGATGATGTGTCAAGCTGTGTGAAATGTACATGTAACAATACATCATTGGATGGCAATACAGTTAGAATGTGACTTCCATTCTTGCCACACACTTCCACAGATTAATGTTCAGTTGAGCATCTGTACCTATGATAAAAAAGGTAGGGTTGAGATGAACAGCCCCCAACACCCAATGAATAGGAGAGTGGATAGGCCCATTTGATCTGTGGTGGAAACAACCATGAAGATAAACCTGTATGAACTGAGGCCATTATTTTGTTGTATGTAGGCAACAGGCTGAACAAAAGGGAACTAGGGAAAACTGTTATGGTTTGGATGCAAAAGAACATATTGAAAGGCTAAAAATTTCATTGCATCACACACTTCTCATGCTTCTAAACAGGAAATCCTTTTACGTAGGAAATATATTAAGAGGGCCATGTATATGGTAATTGCACCCGAAAATTTTAGTATTAAATTATCCTAATATCACAGACAGGAAAACCTTATAAGTGAGGTCAGCCTCAGTGGGTTTCGCTACACTACCTAACTTTTCTAAATATATCCAAAGCACTTTGTTAAGATACAGTGTTTCTCTCACATGCAAAATGGTGTAACGGTTTACTGTTTCACAGATGCTGATGTTTGGTGTTTTGGATAGATGTCAAGTTCTTACCTTAAATTATTTACAAAGTTTCTTACTCTTCTTGGACTACCCTGAGGATGGAGGTAGCAAGCTCCTTTGAAACGTCAGTAACTATTCCCCATCTACATAGCACCATAGCCCAGAAGACCCAAGTCTTCATGAGCGTTACTGTCAGAACATCAAATCTTGCAAGCACATCCCAAATTTATTCCAGTCCTATTTTCTCTATGAACCTCAATGATGTTTGTTTTCCCCAGATGCTTGCAGTCTTACATACTTCCAACTAGTGACTACAAGTTTACACTAGGACACTGCAATGCAGGTGCAAAAAGTCTGATAGGCTTGTCCATCTCATTACAGGTCAGTATACACAACCACTTTCCTGATACATAACACAAGTAGAGGTGAACCCTGGCATCAGAGAAAAACTGTGATCAAGTTAAAATACTACAGACATTTCTGTGTACACTGGGCTGAAACTTGTCTACACGTTTTATATATATATATATATATATATATTACAGTCATACTCTATAAATTTTTTTTTTCAACCAACAGTGATCTATAGGCGAATTAACAGTGATAAGAACCATTGGGGTCACATAAAAATTTAACAAAGTTTTGATGGGGTATAGACCCAAAACAGTGTGCATCACTGCAATAAACTAACAACTCTCAATACTCACACTTCTCACTCCTGCATATGGAAGCATCTCCACCTCCTCTTCCACTCCAACCCTGAAACAATCACTCACTTTCACAAAACTTCACAGTGAATTTTTAGACTGTGACAGACTGAAGTGAACTTCAGCATTATGGGCCAGCCAAATTTGACACCAGGATTGTCTTCCACTTGAGTGCGAACTCACAAGAAAATGTAACTGTACTGGAAATACATAATGTAACACAGTACATAAGCGCAGGGACCCTTCAGTTTTGTTCTTGATTGTGACACATGTGTCAGGAAGAACCAACTCTATATTTACACATGTAGCAAGAGCATATTATACTGCACAGTAGTCAGCCTGGGTAGGATCACTACCTTACATCACTCTTCTGAACGCTAACTTCCTTCAACAAACATTTTACCTAAACTTAAATGCACACTTCCTTTCACTCAAGCAAGGCATCACATTTGTAAGTATAAATCTTTTAGCCCAGTAGTTTGCAAGAAGGGTATCATGAAAAAGCCCACTGTAATTTCAGATGAAGAAGAAATTGTTGCATGCTGTAGCAGGTTCGTGGGATATTTTATGATGTATCAGTAACTCAGCCTACATAACACTACTGTTACATCAGAGTTGAATACACTTGCATCTAAACACTTCCTTCTTATCAGTGACCTACAGTAAGATTATCTGATGTCACAAATAAGCCTAGCCATTCTTCCATAGTTTATTATGCCAGAATCAGTGGGATGAGGTTAATGCCCAAACTATCTGCTGCTATATTTATAGTGACCTTTCTGATTTGTACTTACGGTATTTTGAACCATGTGAGAAGTTGCATCGTGGCTCCTCCCTGCACTATCACAGTCACGATGACAATCAATGATGTAGTTGTTAACATCGCTTGCCTAGCATCTGACACAGTATTGCGAATAGCCAGAGCAAATGACATGGCACCACGTAAACCTGTGAAACAGAAGAATCAAACCAGCATAACCCCAAAATATTACAGTCATTATTATTACACAGAGTCTGAAGTCCTTAGGCACTTTTAGTTTCACTAACTTATGACATACAAACTACATGGCAAATGACAGTAATACTAAGCCCTTAGCTCAAAAAACTAATCTGAATCCTCAAATTAAGTTTACCTTTAAATGCAAAGAAATCATTCCATAAAATATGTTACAGTTTTCAATGTATACTAAATACATCAGTGAAAGTATATGCTTATATACACTGGCTTAAATATAAAGAATTGCCAATATTTCTTCCACCATATAGGGCCATATTGTATATACAAGTTCAAAATGTAGAAAAATGCTACACACTCCACAACAAAACTTTACTGCACATCACAGACCAAAACTGTGGGCCCGTGGGGTCTGCATCACAATACATTTCCAAACAAATCTGATGGTTATATACCAGGTTAACACTCTTGCTGCCAAACATCTTATGCCTTATTTTTCTTCAGTCCTGACAAACACGTGGCACCACAATGATTGGGCCATTCTGAACAACATGTGATCCAACAGGAACACCATCAAAAAAGCTGTGACTGCTGTATGGTAAAGCAAATCCTACTACTAAAGTACAAACACTTTTCTTGTTTCAGATTTTAATTAGCACTTACTAGCAGACAATTTTCCAAAGTAAAAATGCACTATAAATTTTTAATTTTCTCTTTTCTAATATAGGTGTGTGAAAATGATCAGTTATATAAAAGTTACAATACACAATTATTTACATTTAGGATAGAGGAATTATCACAATGTAAATGTTTATGCACCTGGAGGCCAAAACTGTCATTCATATTGTGCAGAAAATTCTGCAGGAAAGAAAAGCATTCACTGAAATTCTAAGAGTGACTAGCAAGAGGTATGGCCCCAGCAATGTCATGAGATAATTTCATGTCAGATAGGTCACTGAATTCTTCCTTTGTCCAATAACATTTACTCACATGTTTAACTTCAGGTTCACCAATAGCCTGCTTAATCCCAAACCCAAAATCAATTCCTTCACTTCTGTTCTTCATCACAACGCCAAACACACACATGCACTTTGCAAATGCATTAATTCTAGTGTCAGAGTGAAACAATCTAACAAAATTCTAGTCATGTTCTGATTAAGGATGAGAGAATCAAACCAAATACTATATGATGGTACAGTGACTGGCATTCTTGCTTCACATTCAGGGAGTCTTGAACTCAAAACTCAAGCCTGATCACTTAAAATCTTGATACTATCACGGTGTTCTTCAACAACCAAGAAAAATTATGAAATAATACTTCAATACAGGACATGGGCTAGAAACTTCACTCTTCACAATTCACCTTTTAAAACTGTAATCAACAGAAAAGGCCAGCTGAACTGAACTGGCTCAGAATAATGTCCACCGGTGGGCTTTTGTTATGACAGAAAGGAGCTTTTGGGTTCTTTAAAAGTGGGAAATTTCCCGACCAGCTCAATACCTACCCACCTTCACAGAAATACAATGTACTTGGTTAATTCAGCAGCTGTTAAAACATCATTACACAAATCAATAAACCAGTCAGTATAAAACGCAGCAGAGTTATTCATATCACACACAAAATATTATAATTCACTAAGGAGACTCAAACCTTCTACGATATAACATCATGTTGACTAGTGAATTACTCATTAACTATTTACCAGTCAGCAAACCATTATATCACATAAGACTCAAATCTTCCAAACAGCTGTAAGAACCCCAAATCTTGTACTTACTAACAAACTACCTACCTCCATAAGGCACATAATAATTAATCAGCACATCTAAAATGCCCTAATCATTATGAAACCTGCCATGGATTCTATCCTTATTACATGCAATCTGTTCAGTCTCCAGACTGCACATTTTGTTTATGTTTTCTGGTTAAAATTTAAAAATGACTTGTTACATGTCCTGCCATTCCCATATCTGCCAACATATTCATCACCACAATATGTGAGGCAGAATAAGAACCGTTCATTCATTCAAATAGTTTGTCTTACGACAGGTCCAAAACCTCTTCTAAAGCGATCTCTCCACATAGTGCGATCCAGAGCTTCCTCCTTCAAATGAGAGTATCCTCTCCTTTCCTTAAGGTCATCCAGTAGCTTCCTACAACTTCTACCTTGTCTTCCTGTCACTTCTATCCCCCCTTTTATCTTTCCTTCAATAACCCGTTGTAGAAGGCAGTTTCTACACAAAATGTGACCAATCCAGTTCACCATCCGTTTACGTATTTCGTGTAGGATATTCCTCTGCTCCTTGACTCTTTGTAATACACCTTTATTTCTCACATGATCGGTCCAACTGATCTTTTCCATCCTTCTCCAGCACCACATTTCAAAACTTTAAGAACTGTTATGCAGGAATATATTCATTATATTCATATTCAATATATTCATTCACTTTTGTGTTTCAAACATTTTAAAAAGAAAAGACACAGGCACAACACACTACTGCTTTAAAAAATAGCAATGAAAGTAACAGGTATTCATTTTAAAAATTCTACACAACAAACTGTACCTGCAAAGAACAGCATGTGTTGAAAGTTAAGTGGTATCTTAGGTTTTCGTCCCAAATTCAAAAGAAATGACAATGGATAAATGTTGACTGCACGTCCCAGCATGGCACAGAACTGTTAATTGTTAAGGAAACATTCAGCAAAGAGTATTACAAACTCTCATTTTGTCAGTTTTGTCAGCTACAAGGCATAAGTAAAATGGTTCTGGTGCTTGCTATCCAATGCCAAAGAGCACAAATTTCACTCTCCAGAAACCCCTATCTAAAATTACATTTTTTATAGAAAAAATTCTTCTGTACATGAACCTTTCCCCCATTCTAGTCACCAAGCTGACCTTGCCCATCATCATTCACAAAAATATCTGCACCTATCTTTTACAACTCAATCCACTTCTGAAAAGGAAAGCAGTACAGCTACTTACTAATACCATGCAAATAAAAACAGATCATATGAAAATAACAATTTTCTAAAACCAAGATCAACAGCACAATCACCTGTACAGATTTTTGTTGACCTGATTTAAAACAATACCAGTAGAATATAAACCCAATATGGCCTTTCTGATGTATATCACGTAATACACCTTCACATGCCCAAACAGACTGCTAAGCAGTACGCAAACTACTGTTGTATCACAATCTATCACCTGGTGATGTTTCCATTCCAAAATCTTTGCCATGTTTTGCAATGCAAGTACTGCTCTCCATAAATTATCCTCTGAATCAGCTATTAGGGAATTAAATAATACATTCAAGCCTCAATGAAAAGACAACAGGATGTTAAACTTGACAACAAATTATGGCAAGAACACAGGTAAGGGAATCTGGTATATTTTAAATACCAAATAATACTACCAGAACACTGAATACAGTACGAGATGTGTACAATACTAACACATATAAAAACGCACATGTAAAGTTTTCTTACACAGTGGCTCAAGACTAATAAAGTGAGTAACTAATAAGTGAATGTATCTGGATGGACAAAATGTTTGTGACTGGCTGTTACACATGTAACAGCCAGTCACAAACAAGCCATCTCTCACAGCCAGCAGACAAAAAAAATTTACCAAAGCAGTACACAATTTTAAGTATTATTCTGATGTGAATGAATTAAAGAACCTACAGAGTTATGGGGACTTTTTTTTTAACCTCGTGCTATAGTAAAGGTGGTAGTAATGGCGGTAAATGTTGCATCAGTAACGGTGAACTAATGATGATAGCTCATAACAGACTCTGTTCAGAACAGTGCACTTGGCATCTATTAATGTACTTGTAGTAGCAGTATAGCAGTATGTTCCTTCTGAGCTTCACTGGTTACAGTTATGTTCCAATATACATCATTCAGTAATGGTATTTAATAATTGTAACCAAGTTGAACATAAACTGTTGAACTATGTAAACTGTGTTAAAAAGAAAGTAGAGTGGAAGACAATGGAATGACAAAATATTGTGTTGTGGTTGTCATTTATTTTTGTCAACTGACACAATGAAGATATCTTGGCTGTTTAACAGTCCTCCAAGAATAACCAAACCAATATATTTAAAAACTGGATCAATGCGATTGATATCACACAGTATATTTAAGCAAGCTTATGATAAGAAAATACTAAGAAACATGGTCCACCCACCCTCAAGAATTATAATGAAAAATATCCAAGAGATAAAAAATGAGATGGCCCACAGGTAAAAAATTATCATTTGTATCCAAAATGGTTCTTACCATAAACTTCTTTTTACTCCTTTTGTTTTCTGCAATGAATCAGTCATAAGGTAAAAAAAAAAGTTCTATGCCATTTCATACTATATCATTTCCTCATAACAAACAATGGTTTCAAATAAAATCTGTGTATGACCATCACTTCCCCATGTAAAAATGTATCATGTTACAATGACTCACTGAATTGAAACATGCTGTGAGATCACCATACTGTTATGTTCCATGTTCTAAAAATTGAATGTTTGCACACCCCCCACCACCCTCTGGTCTAATGGTTGCTGGGAGTGACTGGAAGAACCCCTGACATGTCATAGAGTAGTCTTCATTACTGTATCTACTAAATATACAATGAATATGCAGTGTTAAGGATACAAAGCCAGCAAAGATGAAACCAGGATCAAAATGATGTTTAGGAAATGTGAACATAGATACTCCAATGTATGAGAAAATAAAGTTCTCTGCTAAGAAATTCAGCAACTCAAAAAGCTTCTTAGTCCGTGACCTGGAGTCTATTGACAGATTGTTGTACGTGTAGTGGGCCTGGCAAATCCCACAGAACAGCACTGCAACTACACCTATAAAAAGAAACAAAAACATCACTGCATTTCACTGCTATTTCCTACAAAAACAAACGCGCAAGGAACACTCAGAGTGACAAAGTAAACTTACTGCCATAAATACTATTACTGAGTGCATCTTCGAAAGCTGTGTTCATATGCTGTTGATCATTTTGCTGATGAATGATGGATACAGCACTGCAGCAAATGTACCATACCACTATCACGATGGTTCTCTTGTATCCACTAAATCTAATTTGATCCACTGGATCTACTCGTTTGGGAAGGGGTGAAGGTGAGGGCTGGGGGTGCAGGTGATATGGTGGGCTTGTTCCCAATTTTACCCCAGTCTCTGCTTTCAAGATGCAACACATTCATGTTTTTGGGTAGTCCTACACCATACAGCTGCAGGAAATTCTTACATCCTAAATGACAGATTTGAAAGAGTGTGTAGTCCAGTGGCTTAGCAATTCAGAAACACAGCTATTTTTAGAAGCTCGAGGATGTATCTTTTTCCCACACTAGAGACTGGAGTGTCCTGAGACACAACCATGTGCCACAAAAAAAAAACATATTTCAT
>Ga0268261_10004666_pt1 | contig 10293 bp, 17 predicted proteins | sample TergutNc150P1_FD_190353 | JGI IMG/M metagenome (GOLD analysis project Ga0268261, IMG submission 190353) | Nasutitermes corniger P1 segment gut microbial community from laboratory colony in Florida, USA - Nc150 P1 (SPAdes) (version 2) | ecosystem: Host-associated > Arthropoda: Insects >...
AAAGCAGAAGACTTTGAAGGATCATAGTACAGTCTGCTTATCATAGCTAATATTTCAACCACTCTTTGCGTAATGATGCTTCAATGCCCGACGTTTTGTCTGGGGAAACAGCTTTGCGATTACGGTTCTGAATTTGATTCCGCGGGTGACGTGTATGGGGGCACTGGGTTCGTAACCCTCCAAATGAGCACTGGTCAAATCCAAAATGCTCTTATATTGTTTGAGGTCGTCTTCGCTGACAAGCCTGTTATCTAGCTTTTTCCGAGGGAGTAATTCCCAGAGACCTCGTGTGCCTTTAAAATGCTTATCCCTAATATAGAGATCACTTTTTGTATCCACCGTCACATCGGAATTACCTATAAAAAATGTTACCCACTTTACTCAAACCATATTCTGCATCGAGAACGCCATGCCTGTGCACATATGGTGACAGGTATGGCTAGCAATCTCACCGAAAGACTTCCTAGCAAATGCGTGTACAACTCCTTCGCTAACGGCACCCGTATCCACATCATCGTCATCATCATCATCATAGGCAGCTGCAGAAACACCGGCATAACTAGTACTAACGGGGCTTCGCTCTGTTTCATATACATCTCCCCCAGAAGAGGTTGAGGGAAGTGCTACAAACTGTGGCGGGGTTGTCAGATTCCTGACAGTCTGTACCTAACTCTGCCGACTCAATTTTAGGTTAGTTACTTTCTGTGCGAGAGTAGCGCCAGGTAATACCTCTTTAATAAAGTCAACGGTCGCCTTAATCAACGCCCTACGTTCGACAGCGGCTTCAGCAATCTCGCCACGCATAGCGACCGACTTATCGTACGGGTGTTTGGTCTCCTTTTTCCTCTTTATACGAGCACGAGTCTTATGTTTAGTACTCTGCACTTTCTTCTGAAGAGGAGATTCTGGTTGCTGTGCAGCTGATTGTGAAGAGCGCTCATGCTTATTTAAGTAATCGGGTGAGACAGGGTACATTTTGCGTAACATTTTTAAGCGTCGCGCGAACGAAATATGAGACTGGCTATGGCGGGTAAAATAACACTTGACAGAGGCACGAGAAATCCTCCCTGCTGATTAATCAAGCGTTTTTAGTCGAAATCGGCACGGTCTTATCTGCGATTGCGCGGAGTGGAACTATGAACTTTTGTAATCTCATCTTCTGGCAAGCAGTCAGCTTTCGATTGTCGCGTAGCACATTCAGTACAAAATCGCTGATTGTTTTCACAAGTTCGCTATTACAGTTTTTAAAGATGGCTCTTCGTAATTGTGGTTTTGCCGTCTTCAGTACTTGTACATGGTGATAGTTGGATTTTATGCGCTTCATCCTTCACTGGAGCGTAAATAATGGGAGGATAATCAGACGGGAAGACATTGGTTCGATACCGTAGCAGATCGGCTCTATCCTTGGCAAAGTCTAAAATCATATAACCATGGGGATTCTGGGTTGCCTCTCGATACCCTTCACACAGACTAGCACTAGCTTCAGGAAGCACTTGCTGCGCGAGGTATTCAAACTGGTTCCAATCGCGAACGTTTTTTAAGGCAACCAAATATTTCGCATTAAGCGATGTCGCGGCAGTGTGGAGCTTGGTGAAAAAAGTTAAGGGTGATTAGTATTACACTGAGGTTACGGTGATGACTACCCTTGGTAAACAGGTCACATACGGCTCGTGAAAACGCCTCGTTTATAAGATCGTCAAGAATAGAGGCACGGTAGTCCCGTGCGTTTTCAAATTTTTCAGTCAGACCCTAGCGAACCTGTGCGTTGTTCTTTAACGAGGCCAATTGTTGCCGCGGTACGGCACTCTGTTCGCTGTAACACGAGATAATTCAGCCTGGAAAATCCGGCTCGGTACACAGGGTGTCAAGGTTCTACAGGATACGTATACAGAACGTAGACTTTCCGGACTCCGTATGTTCTCCTATAATACAGGTAAACGGATGTTTAAACCTGATGTCACTAGCCATGAATGTCCTCTGACAGCATTCACTCCTTATACATATACCCAAATGGAAGGGACGTATTGTCGTTCAAGCGCCTTAGTTTCAAAAAAGATACCCTGTAAGTCTTTCCCTCGGGCTGACTTATAACACTTACTCCTCCTCTTCCCCTCTTGCGTTTCATCTTATTCTCTGTGCGTACAATTAGTCTCATTCTCATCCATAGACAGAATCATGTCTTTCATTTTCGCAAAATTTACCAACTGTGAGGCAGAGTAATTAACAGTGATCCCCCGAACTCTACAAACTCTCTTGCTCTCACCGGTCATGGAATTGTTCTATACTCATAATTTTTTGGACCTGCACAGACCACCTCAGAAAACATTTCACTGGCTTTCAAATCAGATGTCATCTGGCCCAAATTGTCCCCCGTTTCAACTAGCGCGGGTTCGGCTGTATTTTTGCTCATTATACCAAGACATGAAAACCTTTCTCTCTCTCTCACCCATCTCATCAGCGCCGAAATACCCAATGTCGGGTATGGGGCCCACATAGTCCAAATAGCCTTTGTATACCAGTAGTGCGGAAGCCAAGATTTTTTCGCCGAAAGCCCAAATGCTTCGGGCAATTTACGTAAAGGCATGGGCAAGTAAGAAATGGAATCCAGAAATTGGATGTGCTGCATTTTGATACTGATAATTTTAAGACCACTTAAAATTATTTGGGGATTCCATTTCATGAAAATAGGTCTTTTGAGTATGAACTGCGAATCAAAAGTCTTGGCGTTGTGTGCTATCGCCACTACTTTATTACACCAGGGTCGAGGTTCACAAAGATAAGATAACAAATCGCCCACTGCATCGTCGTAGAATGAATGGCGTCTCTTGCCACAGCGGACACAGTCCATTTCTATATCATCTTGCATCTCACAGGCTGTAGAAAACTGCTGAGCACACACTAAAATTGGAATGTGCTCAGTAGCATTCTCTGAGAACTTTGTATCCTACGTTGTTTCAAAATCGTAGAACACAAATGGTACATCGTCACTGCGGGGCAATTCGTTCTTTAACGGTGGCATAAAACAGAAATGACCCATCTCTCTGTTCCGCCCACAGATAGTACAGTGGGGCTTGAAACATTCATGCTTTTTATCCGATATGAATTTATTACATGCGGCACAGTTCCTCTTCATTTCACATACGGTCTTTTTCCTAACTTATTAGTCTTGTGCCTGTCAAAATATGCACGACTCCTAAACTGTCTATTACATGACTAGCAAAGGATTCGAACATCAGCGTATGGACATGGCGGAACTGACATAGTCACTGCACGTCTCTTGACCGCTATGCGTCACTCCACTTTCACACTCTTTGTTACAACCTTTACAGAAATACTGTCGAGAAAGGGCTCCTGTCACGCTATTAATCACGTGGTAATGATGTGTTACATCATCATAAAGTAGGTTAATCCTCTTTTCGGATTCTACCTGACCATCAAACACTATATCTTCAAAATTTAATCCTCCGAAAACGAGAATTCTGTACTCTTTGAAATGCTCCTGAAACTTCAATAACTCTGGGATTCCTCCATCATTTGTCAGGTCAATACCTGTCGTCGCAAGCAAATGATCCACAACAGGGCGTATCTTTCTTCCCTGAATATATGCTTTGTAATCTGGATCATTAGTTAATTTAGCAATGCTAATAATTAGGGCATGAGCCAAGAAGTTTTCTGCCGCTTTAACTTCAACGATACTCCTTTTCAGAAGAACCACGGTCTCAAGCGGTTTACCCTTAGTAACGATTCGGCCGTGGCCGATTGGCATTTTTACAGAATGGAGGTCGTAACCAGTTCATCTAAAGCATTAAATCTAGCATTAGACTGCGCTACTTTCCCTAAAACTGACCAGATTACCCCCGAAGTTATCTGGTCCTTTCTTCTGAAGCTGATACCAATATCCTTTTCTGCTACATTAACTTTATTACTAATCGTTATTCCTACCATATCTGAATCGTCACAATTTCGTAAAGCGTACTCAGATCCGACACACTGGCTAAGAAATGGGACATCGGGTTCGAATCCTCTCCCTCATATGGCGGCAAGAGGCGCACGGTAAGCTGTGTACCCTCTGCATTGAAACGCCTGTACTGTCTGTTTATTTCCCCATCAATTGTAAATCTGGGGAGTTCAATTTCATCCTCATTGATCTCAAATACGCGTTCCATTTTCTGTAATCAATTCACTAATATTACTAGACATAATTTACACTATCGCGCTGTAATGAAGACGGTTATCCAATACGATTACTCACCTGTTACTAGGAAGGTTTCCTCCAAAATATGATGTGTAACTAATACCGGCAGATATCTACCCTCTACTGCTGAGAATGTGGTACATTGAGAGGATCTCCTTATTAAAACACTACAACATAGGTCCTTCTTCCTCTATCATGTAGAACGTCATTCTCATTCAGTAGAAACGAGGCGGGAGATAAACATAGTCCAGAAATCGCAATCTAATGTTTTATCATTTTATATACTAGGATTTTCCCTCCATTCGCCCAACAAAAAATGTACCAAAATGGAGGGAGATAAAAAAGTCCAGAGATTGCACACTAATGTTTTATCATTTTATTTACTAGGATTTCCCGCCATCACCTTACATAAAAGCCGGTGCAGCGAACAAAATTTCAACAGTACCTTCATTTTACACTCAAGGTAAGCTGTTTTAGTTATTCATTGTAAGATAAGTATTCTAGCTATACTCAGATCTAGCACCATGTTCCATCACTCTTTTCAGATGGAACTCAATAAGAAATTTCAGCAGGTTACCTCTACCCGACTTGTTCCGGCATAGTATCTGGTTTTGGACCGGAGGTACCCCATACTCGGTGGACAACGCGCTGAATCACGATACGGCCAGACGGTTATTTTTACATTGGCAGAAACTGATAACTAATAAAAATATGTTTACCTAAGCGTTATGCTGATGTCCTCACGGATGAAGACCTTAATGTTTTAAATTCTGGGACTGAAGCCTACGATCTAGTTTCTAAAGGCATTTGTGAAAACTCTCTTGTGCTGAAAATGGAAACGCGCCGTACCTGATATTGTGCCAAGATGCTGTAGTCATTGAGTACAAACCAAATGTAGATATTCAATAAATGAAAGACCAGATCCTCTTCAGGTTTTTGTTTTATATTACCCTTACAGATGCCTCCATACCTGAAACCCTACCGCTCGATAACCGAAGGAATAATCATTTTCGACGTTCGGCTAATGGTGGCCTTAGGTGCCATTGTCCTGAACGAGAGATATAGGATCCTAGATGCGGAGTTGACGGAGGGAAATCATGATCTATGCCTCCGACTACAAACGTGGTGGGCCATGGCTATTGTCGTGTCAGCCGAACCCTGGCTATACCCCTGTCACTGTGGGGGAGTTAATAGGATCCTATTTCATTTATAGAGGAACTAGTGCGTCGGGGATCCACTCATACTCTTCACGCGTGGAAACGTGGAGAGACTTACGTTTTATTACACGTTACCTGCTATGAACATGTAGACATCTACATACTTTGAACATGTAAATATCTACATACCTCTCAATAACGGTAATTTATACTTTTCAGATGGATATTATCGCACTCTGCGCTGCAGGTACGGTTGTTAGCTTGGACGAATTAATCCTGAGGAACCATACCTGATTCTCTATATTGAAAAGTTCAGGACGGTCGACGGCCAGCAGACGTTAATAAAAATTTCGTTCAATCCAGGCGGGATGCCTTTGTAATCCTACCAGAGGATTTCAGTCTCGCATTCACCTCCTCGCAAATGGCGAGAATTAACAATAAAACACTGTACATGAAATTAATATTACTAGGGTTTACACATTTCGGTAAACCCATACTCCAGTTCCAGTATGCAGGGGGAGCTGTTTAATGTATCTATAACTTGGATAATAAATATTTGGATATCTCAATAGACATGAGTTCTCTCAATTTCTATTTCATTGTTTTCAGACATTAAATGCTAGTGGACGGTCACTGGTTCGATGGCTCGGCGTCCCGTCTCCAAGGTCGTAGACGGTTGCAAACGGTAGCTGGCAACGCCTCTTGGGTTCCTACATATGTACCCTGACCATTCCGTGAACGCAACGCCATTCACCTCCTACTAATGCCCTGCACTGTCACCGCTTATGTTGCTTTATGACAGGCACTTCCACGAAGTTTACGGCAGTCCTTCTACAGTCTTACGCCTCAGCCTCAATATTCGTGGCTCTGACGAGCGCCCCGCTTCTAGATATTATTTTTCAGAGACAACCCAATCCGCGCCAAGAATTCTTTATCCAAGGTTTCAAATTTGTTCGAAGGCGCTGAAAATGATCTGGACATTTATTTTTACAGAGTTACTTGCGGTGGGAATTTTAGAATGATTATCTCTTTTTTCGGAATTGAAACATCAGCACAATGCGGACCTCCTTCCAACTTCAATCTCGTTCATTTTATCTGGGAACATTCCGAACGCCTGTCATTCGCAAAATATGCTATACTACTTTTTCCTAGTAACTGTCGCCATCCGCCCTTGATGTTTCTCAAATATTACAGAGATAGGATTGATGGATGGACAGACGTTGAAGGGTGTCAGGAATGTATAGAACGATATCAGGTTGCTATACGCTCCTTTAACAACTGTGAGATTCCGAACATGTTACTGTAATATCTGTACGCGGCAGCCTCCATCCCTACGCGACTCAGCATCCCACATAGTTTTTCGCTGCGTTCTTGACCTCGAGCGCTTTCAACTGACCCGTTATACAACCTATAGTCAATATACGTTCGCAGTTGCGCTAGGGTGCGTCGATGATCTACGCTTACTCCCTCCCCGCTTTCCCAAACTCGAGATCAAGTTCCGATTCCGAACGTTCGAGAACAAATTCCACCATCACTGTCAGGGCGAGGGAGAATGGAATACACAAATGGAAGGTAGCTTCCTTGATATTAAATCGGCTATTTCTAGTCTAGTATCTAATGAAAGGCTCTATTGGTGTAAACATTGTGACAAGGGTCTCTTCTTCCCTCCCGACTGTCCGCATACCCTAGATCCCTAAGAGGCATTGTCTATATACAAGGGCCCTCGCTATACCCAGTAGTACTGATATTGGATAAACTTACAGGGGTCTACCATGTCTCTCATCCTCGCTGTCGAAGGTATCATCGGATCTATTGAAAACTGGCCTACCCACATACTAGAATACCTCTTCTGCGAGAACCCGGATCTTGCTGCTTTGGAGAGTCTAATTGCGTTCATCTACGGTAACGGAATCCCGTGTCCTATGGCGTGTCAATTTTACCACGCGTGCAACAGCAGAGCAACAGCCAGTGTGACCGAACAATTCCATACGACATATTCCTTCTGGGAATCATGTACCTATGAAGTTCACCTGGCCCAATATTTCAATATGAGCCTCAAAAAGTATGTGTACATAAACGGTTCATATAGGCATCCCTATGAACTGGATCAGCTACAACTGCCTGTCAGAATAGGTATAGACAACACACCTTTTCCGACCATTATAAGATTTCTGCTGAATGGTATACGATCATCTGTAGATTATTACTAGTTGAAACCTGTAAAACATACGCCTGTAGAGCATTCAGATATGATTCAATAAAAATTTACCCCGAATACCGTCTCTTCATTAATACTATCTTCTCCTTTTGGAGGACAGCCATCCACGCCCCTCCAATGCTAATGAATATTCTAGAATGCATGCAGCAACATCTAGGTTTTATAGAATCTTGGCCTTCAGATATACTGGTCTATCTTTTCTGCTGTCCTAATGAATCGCGGCTTCGAGCTATCGCAATGTTCTGCTATGGTAACGACGTTCCTCTAACTATAGCTTCAGACTTCTACCATTTCTGCAACGTACCATCGACACCCTTCGATCACGAGATATTGGATCACTATTATTCGTACTTTCAATATCATATGTATAAGCATCATATGGGCAGATACTACAATATGTCCGCCGGAAAATTTATGTATATTAACGGCAAGTGTCTCAACCAGACTGAGAGCGTGATACCACAACCTTCCGAGCAGGACTTTGGTATCGCAGCCACAGGCTGTGAGCTACTTATTCGCTCTAAACTACAATACATCACACGGGATGTGGCAAGAATAACGGTCTGATAATCATACGAATGTTACATGCTAGCTAATAAACATTCAGCATCTCGCTCTATCTTATCTCTCACAACCTTTCATCCCAATCTTAATATAACACATGTCTCACAACTGCAATACAATGATTCACTAGTCATGTGTAGGTCTAATAGCAAGGCCATGATTCAGTTGGCACATGGCGCCAATTCAACCATTTATATACCCTAAATCGTATCAGTAAAGAAGTCGCCCTTCCACGCAACATTTCCTCATACATGTCTAAATACATTTGCATGCTACCAATACACCACATATTCCGACATTCCAAACATTTCACAGCTTTTACAAATTTGAGGACTCTTACCCAACCCCCGTCCTTCCACCAAACAACCATCATATAAATCTGGGTTCACGCAATCATTACTCTTGCTTCACAGATGGCTGATACGAGTGCACTCTTCTCTAGAGCCATGCCTGTCAGTCTAGTGCCAGATATGACGTACCTGATTATGTACGCGCAGAAGATCCAGAAGGAGAATGGCATGCGCCTATTTGTAAAGCTGCGTGCAGAACCAAAGAACGTTTTTGTAAAATGCCGGAGGGCTTCGCTTATCTGTTTTCGGATTACCAGATAGACCAAATTAATAACGAAAAACTCTGTCAACTTATCTTTTTGGGGAAAATCACGTTCTGGAGATCCGATTATACAGATAAGAAACGTCGCCTTACCTATGCCTACTTTCCATGAAATGACAGTAGCCGGAGCATTTGGCATCTAATAATTTATCACATCTCTCAGGATTTATTTCTCTCTAATACTAGACAACCTTACTCTCCTACACACATGTATGCTTTCCATACCAATATGTGCGGCGGCACCATTATATCGTAAGATATTAACACATAATCATTACCAATCACTACGATGTCTTAGGTTAACATGGCAGGCAGGACTGAGCTGCTCGCACCCATGGCCTAAAACATTTCCATTACACAGCACTACGATGTCTTAGGTCATGGGGTATAGGCGGCCATAGCCTAAATCCGCCTCGGCCCTAACATCATAAACAAATACATGTTTCGACTACCTTCTACGATGCCTTCGTCACTGCGGCACAAGGGGCTCAACTACACCATCCACAAATACATTTTTCGACTACCTTCTTCGATGCCTTCTTCACGGTGGCACAAAGGGCTTAACTGCAGGGAACAAATGTCAGGGTGGGATATGTGTTAACTACTTTCGTCAAATACTTCAGAAAAATTGGAACAGTGAGGCAGTGCATCAGCTCTTTATAGACTTCAAGAAAGCTTATGATTCAGTTAGGAGGGAAGCCCTGTACAATATTCTCATTGAGTGTGGTATCCCCAACAAACTGGTAAGGCTAATAAAAATGTCTCTGAAACATACAGCAGAGTCCGGGTGGGTAAGAATTTGTCTGAGATATTTACAATTAGGAATGGTTCGAAACAGAGAGATGCTCCATCGCCATTGCTTTTCAACTTTGCTTTGCAGTATGCCATTAAGAGGGTTCAGGTAAACCAGGATGGCTTGACATTAAATGGTACGCATCAGCTTCTGGTTTATGCCAATGACAACATATTGGGAGGAAGCGTACATGCTCTAAAGGAAAATGAGGAAGCTTTAGTAGTTGCTACTAAGGAGATTGGACTAGAAGTAAATGCTGATAAAACGAAGTACATGGTTATGTCTCGGGATCGGAATGCAGGGCGGGGTCACAGTGTGAAGATTGATAATACTTCCATTGAAAGGGTGGAAGAATTCAAATATCTGGGAACGACGATAACAGAACAAAATTCTATTCAGGAAGAAATTAAGAGCAAATTGAAGTTAGGAAATGCTTGCTATCATTCGGTGCAGAACGTGTTGTCTTCCAGGTTGCTTTCAAAAACTTAAAGATCAAGATATATAGAACTATAATTTTGCTCGTGGTTTTGTATGGGTGTGAAAACGGGTCGCTGACATTGAGAGAGGAACGCAGGCTGAGGGTGTTTGAGAACAGCGTGTTGAGGAAAGTATTTGGACCTAAGGGGGAAGAGGTGACAGGGAATGAAGAAAGCTGCATAACGAGGAGCTGAATGATCTGTACTCCTTAACGAATGTTGTGCGGGTGGTAAAATCGAGACGAATGAGATGGGCAGGGCATGTAGCGCGTATGGGG
>Ga0268261_10004667_pt1 | contig 10292 bp, 6 predicted proteins | sample TergutNc150P1_FD_190353 | JGI IMG/M metagenome (GOLD analysis project Ga0268261, IMG submission 190353) | Nasutitermes corniger P1 segment gut microbial community from laboratory colony in Florida, USA - Nc150 P1 (SPAdes) (version 2) | ecosystem: Host-associated > Arthropoda: Insects > Digestive...
TATATATATATATATATATATATATATATATATATATATATGTGTGTGTGTGTGTGTGTGTGTGTGTGTGTGTGTGTGTGTGTCTGAAAACAATATCTCCGCCACCAATCACATCCAAAAGTTATACAAAGTGCATTTTAATACTCTTTTCCAGAACGGAGTGATCCGAGGACTTCTCCTGGCTTTCCAGTATATGGGACAGAACAATAACAAGAAAGGCGGTGTAGTGGTCAACATCGCCTCCATAAGTGGTCTCGATCCCTTCGAATGTATTCCCATCTACGGCGGAACTAAACACGGTGTTGTGGGACTGACTAAAGCGTTCGGGGTATGACGTCAATATTTTGTGCCTTCATATAATTTTGCGAAGCGAAGTGGTGTCAAGCGAGTGGGGCTGCATTACACAGGGGCGCACATGCTATACATCAGGTCACTCGTCAAATGGGACGGTCGATCTGGAGCTCTTCAACCCCCGCATTAGAGGATTTGGAGGCTCAAATATAAGTCTTGAAATATGCTTACTGTCCGATGGTTATCGTGGTCTTCCTCAGTCCCTCGGGTAAATGCGGTATAGAAACTCAAAACAGTCTAACACCGCTTCCTTCTATATTCTATACAATTAACTATTCTCTTCCACTTTGACATTTTCCAGGACATTTAAATCACTCAAACGAGTTAGATTACTCCAGTACTTTCTTCAGTTCAGGTAGGCAGTGTCTCACCCACCATTACGCAGCCATTTATATTCTGTATGCATTATGCATAGAAACGTCTGTTTTGATCTATGTGGTCTGGGGATACCTCGTACAGATGGAGTGTTTGAAGTGCATCGTGTCGGGCAAGCTCCATACAAAATATGAACGGCTGTGACATGTATATGAAGCGGCTCACTATCACATAGTTTAATATCACAACACTGTAATTTTATAATTTTGAATTTGTCAAATTTTTATGTTTTAGAATTTTAATATTCTATTTATTCCAGTGAGGGCGATGCAACACCTAGTTCAGTTTGTCGTATTTCTTTGTTCTAGCCGACTGCTTGAGGATGGTGCCCCGTTGCTGAAACATGTAGGAGTGTGATACTTGTCAAGAATTATATTTTGTTGTGTACATTTGTTGGTTGATGTGTTGACTGCATTGTGCTTTCATTCATGCAGAGCACACAGAGACCCAGTGTTTCAGGAAAAAAGTCACGTATCATACTTCCCTTAAAGGAATTACGTCGTTTCCATGTATATGTCGTATGGTATGACATATGCATGGTGCGATGTATGGCGTAGCGTCGATTCGCTTTACGTATTCCAGCGTTGCGCGTCGCCGGATGCGCATTGTGTTATCGCGTTGTGACGTTATTATATAAAAAACTTAGTCTGAAGGTCGTGTAACAAGGTCATTGCAGTGAGTACCCCAGCCATAAGACATATACATGTCAAAATGTGATTCTGCATTTACTTTGAACGCTGAGCGAATGATAAGATCCAAACTGTGCGTGATTCTAAACACTATCTCTGCCTAACAACTCATGTCAGAGGTTTGCCTATGTGTGTTTCAGATGCCACTGCACTTTAACAGAACTGGAGTTCGAGTTGTGGCAATGTGTCCCGGACAGACAGTTACACCTATTGTCACAACAGTGTTTTATGACAAAGAGTGGAAGAAATTCCAAGAAGGCTTGATACATCAACCGTAAGCACTGCAAAACAACTTCATAAGCTTTATGTCAAAAGTCGTATATTTACGCAAAATTTCCTAATCCAGCTACGACTCCATTGGTATCTTTTGGAGGTTAAAACTACTATTTGAAGAAAATAAATTTACTGCGATTTTCTCTTAACTATCGTAAACATTAATACGATAGTTGTCAGTTTGCGTCATTACTAGCCAAATTAATCAAATTAAAGCACGACTGGCATTTATTAGGCGTACCTTCAAACATGATTCATCACCCTGTTTTTTTTCCGTGCCTTGTTTCTTTATATAAACAATGTTCAGAAATTGGGATAACTCAGATTTAGTGAACACTGTGAGCAGTGGGAGGAGGGGGCTACAAACTGTGGATCTCCAAACCCCATTAGACCTTGACCCTGAAATTTCCATTTACATTATCGCCTTAAGTGGGGGTCAAGGAGAGTCGGCCGGGCCGTCCCGGGGTTCTCATGTTACCGAGAGGTGGCATTGGTGGCCCGAGGAGGGCTCTAGCTTTTCTCCAGGGGGGAAGATGCGGATTGTAGCCTCTCTTCACCCAAGACCGTCTGTGCGTGGTGAATAGCTACATCTTACGAGAGGTACCCCTGTCGCGCAGAACACAGCGGATCTAAAGTAGTAAACCTTGAAAACAATCCCAAATCCTACGGTGTGAATGCCGTGCCTAAGGGATGAATGGCAGTGGGTGAGTCCGTCACTAACGGCACCCTCTGGGATACCAGGTGACTTCCCAGTTGTATTTAGCCTTACCAAGTACAGGGGCTCTGCTTGGTGGACCATATATTTCCCCTAATCTCGTGGGATCGAGATTGAGAGTATTGTGGAAAAATCAGAGTCTAAGGAGAGCTCCGCAATAAAGGACTCCAGCAAGGATTCTACGGAGGGCTCCAGTCAGGGGGAACTCTGGTGCCTGGAGGCTCTGCAAGGGGCAACTAGGCAGGATTCATGTCTCTAAGAGGCGGGTGAGGATCCCATTTTCTGGGAGCAACACCTATCTCCTATTAGTCTAAGCTCACAGAATCTTGAAATGCTGGCAGGGTAGGCTGTTGGACATGGTGAGTACCATATCATTTACTCAAGCCAACTTGCAACACAGCACTGCTGCATGTAGAGTTCTCTCTAGGACAGTGAGTGTTAAAGGAGTGGAACCGATAGACCTCGAGCTTGTGTCCTTACGAGGAGCGAGACGGCTTGGATGCTACCAGGATTCTCTTGTAGGGACCTGGTAGCATTCCTTATAAAATACAATGAGGAAGGGGCAAAACGACGCTTAGTTGTATGTTTTGCATACCTGTCCTACGATTCCAAGGATCCTCCTCCGTCAAAGGAAGTTGAGCAACTCGCGGGATATTGCGAAAATGAAAACCTCTATCTAGTTGTGGAGTGCGACTCCAATGCACATCAGAGTGTATGCAGCACCAATTGCAACATTAGAGGAGAGGCCCTGGTGGAATTTCTAAATTCCTCGAATTTGGAGATTCTAAATTGGGGAAATGAGCCCACCTTCTGCAGTGGTGGCAGGTTAGAGGTGATTGACATTACCCTGGGGTCAATTAGGCTCCTAGAAAGCATCATTGGCTGGGAGGTTTCGGATCATAGACATATAAAAAATATAAAACACCAACTCAGTCCAATACGGTGAGTGCAGAACTGTTTTAGAGAAGCTGACAGTCGCTGTCACATTCCACGTCTTTATCAAACTCTCAGTTACACAATCTTACTGAAACACCGCAGCATCATTCCATAAAATACCACGTCTGGTACTGTGATGTTTCCCACTCCCCTGTTCTTCCACTCCCCTGTCAGTCCACAAGTTGGAGAATTGTCGTCTTTTGGGTTATAGTAACTGCTTATTCTACATATTTACCGGTACCTTTATAATCGAAGTACAAATTAATGCGCAATGTGGAGGTTAAAGATGGGGATCACGGCGTATCATCTTGACAGGCGGCTCTGAGTTACATAAAATGGACAATTATTCATCCCTTATGGAGTTGAGAAAACGTCACATGAACCACGTCACATGTTTATGTGTGTATAGCATAAAACACAGGCGAGATCATTTCCGTACAATGTCATATCTGAAATACGAATATGTATGTGCGATTCCTTCGCTCTTCCGGGATGTTACGCACGTATGTTGGTAGTTTTTGCCGATGTTTGGGAAGAGCCTACCGGTCCAATCTTCAAAGGTCAGGCAATCTTCATGGACTGAACAACCACATTGGGTGACTCTAAACGTCGGTAAACAAGCGAGAACATAAATGTGTAATATTCCAAAATATTAGCTTTGTAACATCACACGATATTAGCTGTGTAACATCACACAATATTAGCGGTGTAACATAACACAATATTAACTGTGTAACATCACACAATATTGGCTGTGTAACATCCCACAACAGCGAAGGACGCAACCACACCGCAACGCAAGCCTCAAATCCCGTAAATTGTTTAGGTATGTTAAACATGTGTACATTTAAAACATGTATAGATGTACAGTATCCATTGTGGAAGTGGTCAGGCCGCTGTATGGACAGCCGGGGAATAGCAGTTCGATTCCCTACAGAGCCAAGAGATTTTTCCACCATCGTAAGGGCATAAAACGGCTATAGGGAACAAACACAAGTTTTTTAATGATTATCTTGGCCTTTCTATTGGCATATAAAGTGGCCGGGGCTTGAAGCTGGTGACTCAATCTAATAGTCACCTTGAAATTGTTCGGAGTTATAATTCAAATCACGTATATTACTTCATGTCTTACTCAGGGAACATTTTACCTGTATGTTGCAGTATTGATTCATCAACTGTTGTGGTTACGATGCGAAAAACTCCGTCGTTTGGAATTCGTGTTTAACGAATATTAAATTTTAAGGGAAGAAGAAACTTCTTTTTTTCGAGGCTGTTTTTCTTTCATCAGAATTTGTGTTAAGTTGCACATTCTGCCTCAAGGAGAAGCAATACGTAACTTCCAAAAGACTGACAAACAGTAGATTTCTGACCAACGTACGCGTAAACTTGAAATCCATGAACTGACAACATAAGTGTACTACTGAAACATCAACTGAACTGAATTCAGAAAAACTAAACAAGCGACAGCTGGACTGCAGGAAACTACACAACATGGCAAAAAAGAAAAAAGGTCACGGTTTACTTCAAGCTACAATTCCATGCAAGACTTGCATAGACAATGTGACGAGGTTGGAGAATTGTTAAACGTAAGAAAATTATGAAAATTTATACTCGGCAAAAGAAATATCCAGGGACAATGTTGTAATAATGTTGAAATTTGGTTCGAATTAGTGGGCTTCCTTCACAATGGGCAGTACTCTATCTGAAGTATGCTACCGTCTATCTGAATTATGCTACCGTCCAAATGTCTTTGAAGGTTTCTACGACTGTCATATTTGACCGTCTTCGGAAACGTCTTGAAATTTAAAACATATCGAATTTCGTGACGAGTTTTAGTGTGTCAGACCATGACATATGACACATCACACAGTTTTTCAGGTTTAATGTAACACGTGTGGCCTTGTATGTTAAATACTAACGCCCACGGCAATGCACGAGGAGATCCATATGTAACGTCCGGGCCGTTTTTTCCTGTAATTCTTCAACGATATATCGGAAGCAGATGGAACCTGCTTCACAAGACTTTCCTTTTCATGCTGGTATTCAGCATTAGTAGTTTTCCGCGACCACCACACATTTTATTCCTGCGCGAATTACGAAATTATACTCCTCTTCCTGCCGGGCGTTCTATATGAATTACCTGAAATTTTATAGCGAAATATGATACCTATGTTGCAGAGCTGAATGCGTGTCCCAAGGAGTGCTCCAAATTATCCGAGAGGCTCCAAATGGATCAATATGGGTATCTGAGGAAGAGAAATCTTTGTACCAGGTTATCATTCCATCGCGACAATCTCTCAGGGCTGAATGAACGATATTCGGCAAGGGATGTCTACTGACGAGAATAATCCTGGAAAACGGAACCTCTCATTGACGTGCCAATAGACGGTACATTGAAAAGGACGCGGAAAGTTTTGGTGTATAATTATAATCGATCATTTATATAATAAACATTAAAGTTCCTTATTTATAAGCGGTAGGGGCCAACAGAAAACGTGTGGCAACTATGTGCACTACTTCTCAGCAAATGAAACTTGTGCTTCCTGAATACATTTAATGTAACTTTCCTGTATCAGGTGATATCTATTACAGCGCTAATAAAATATGTAGCATTTATAAGGTTATCATGGGCTTCGGGCTAACTTATGATAAGGATATCACTGCTTAACACATTGAGGACGGGGTCATTTAAATTGTTTAAACGCCCGTTCCCGGGGTTTTTAACAATTTTACCCCTTTAAACGCTGAATTAAGTCCCATCTGCTATTTGCTGGCATTATTAGCTCACCATTTTCTCCACATGAGCAGGATAAGGGTTAAATCATTAACCCTTAGGCTTCTAATGTCATATATATATATATATATATATATATATATATGACATTAGTAGCCTAAGGGTGAATCAAATTTATACTGTGTTTCTTTAAAAATTTATAACAAATTCGCTAACTACTTTTGCGAACTGAAATTTTCAGGAAATACTCACCAAAGACCCTAGTAGTGCTTGAGGGTGTGATACCTCTGGAAACATTCCCCCTTGCGGAGTGGCACTAAGGAGAACCTGCAGATGTACCGAGATTTGCCGTGTTAAAAACGCAAATCTGCGTCACCCTTCCGCAATGTGTTAATATAATTCCATTTGTATATTCATATCCTGCATCACTATTTTTCATTTTATTTTTATCCTCTCACACAGTCGCAGGTGTGCAGAGTGGTACCTCTTTGTTTCAGAAAATATTATTTATAACTTCTTCCTTTCCTCACGCCTGCTGCAAGTCACATCGATCTGTCCTGGTTTAATTATCCTAACCATATCACCAGATGAGATTGAGTATGTTATGGGTTGAATAAACGAGAAAACGTGTTTGGAATCTGCATTAGAAAAATTTTTGTCTCTGCTTCAAATTCTCCAGATATTTTCTGGGGGCCACAAAGCTTAATATTCAATGGGGAAGAATAACCAAACAGTACATGTAGTAACAAGTCTAAGAATGATTGGAACTATACCTCCACCAACCGATGCCCTTCATATGCCTTCATGTCTCGCACAGGAAGAAATTTACTTCTTACATTAGGCGATAAATACAACTTTCCTGACACGTCTGCTGGTGGCGTCTACAGAAGACGGCTTAATTGGAAGCGGTGTCGAGTCAAGAATTTGTGACAGCCGAAAATAGTTGGTCTCCCGCATTCGGGCTTTTGTTTGGAGTTGATTTGAAGAAGTGCTTAATAAGGTGTTCCCATTTATGTAATACTTGCTATCTCTACTGGAATTCAGTTATATTACAAGATGTTTTTATTTATGTAACATACATATCAGGAATTTAGTAACTTTTCAAGTACACAAACCGTTAATTTCGTCCGATTCTAATCAAAGTTACCTGATCGACATATTTTCGTCGAACCCTCGCCACTCCATCATCTACAATTTCACGCAAATCCACGTTTTCCATATGGCTTGAAGGCAGGATAGACGGACGGAAAGACAGATACGGCAAAAATATTTGTCGCTCTTCGCAAATTGTTTTCCGACGCACAAATCGTGGATCCACGCCAGTGAACGTCGCTCAGGTTTGTAAACACAAGTATAAACCTACATAAAGTGGCAAAGAATAGCACTTGGGTATGATTAGTTGCACCAAACAAGATAAGATAAGCGTTGGGCCAATTTTTCGTAAATAAAGTAATAATGAGATGCAAAACAAGTCGTACAAAGTGAATCTGTAACTTTTTTAAATGTATCAACATCTTCCCAGCAATCCCGGTGCCATCTTTCTCCTTCCTTATCCCCAGCGGTACAGAAAGCAGGTACTGAACAACAACAGACCACAGCCACCTTTAGAGCTACAGGCAAGGGTAAACGAAATAACAATATTACGACTAATATTACATTCTGGTTGACAGCTTCAAAGAAACATTTTGAATTTGTTGTTTTTACCAAACATTACTGTAGCACATAGGTCTGAAAATATGAGAGTTTACGGAGACCGTAAGCCAATGAGGCACTTATATTGGAAATTGCAGTATTATATATGTGTTTCTCCAAACATTACAGTTTCCTTTGTCATTGTCATTCCACCGTTTTTACAATCGTATATTTAATTCTTCTACTATAACAATTTTAGTAACAGTGCCGTCCCGCAGCGTTTAAATATCATATGGTACCTTTGGCCTTATGAGCCTTTAGCATGTCTAGAATATCTGCTTCCTGAGCCCAAATCACATAATCTCCAAAACAATCTTATAATTCTTTCAAACAAACCCACGTCTTTTATTCATAAAAAATCGTGGTTGTGTTTGACGAAACTACATAGATTTAAGCGCACAAACAGCGGGATGATTTCTGTAAAATCACGATCTCCAGTCTGAAGAATATTATTAGGATGATTTAATAAAGGAAGATGAGAAAAACAGGAAGACAAGAAGAAGAAATTATGAAGTGTATAAAGTTACGGCAATGCGTATGGTGTTGTACATTTATACATCCTGGGCTGAAAAAGTACGGACAAGTATTAGAAATCAGAATTTCAAGACCAGAAATGAAAGCAAAATATTAGATAGAAGAGATTTTTGCCGGATACACGCAATTTCACGAAGGATTCTACTTGTGAAACTAAATAATAGTTGTTCTGCATTCTTGACAAAGTTCTGAACATATGTAAACACTATACGAACAGCCAGAGTATAACATAGCAATATGTTTGTGGCGCTACAGCACAAATCGGGGCTGGACTGCCTCAGCTGTGGTTTCTACATTACACACAATTAGAGACACACACAAACACACACACACACACACACATACACACACAAACACACACACACAAACACACACACAAACACACACAAACACACACACACACACACACACACACACACAAACACACACACACACACACACACACACACACACACACACACACACACACACACACACACACACACACACACACAAGCTCAGTAAGATTCCTCTGGACGAGTGATCATTTCGTCGCAGAGGCCGCTCCCTACACAACAAACACAAGAAACGAATATCCATGTCGTCAGCGGGATTCGAACCGCCATCCCAGCAATGAAAGGGCTGCAAACCTACGTCTTAGACCGTAGGGCCACCGGAATCCGCAAAATGCCACTTAATGTTATTAATATGATTATCATTTTAATAATATCTACGACTGTGTGTGCTAATTTGTATTTTTGTACACAGATTTTAACCAAATAAGAAGTGGCGAATGTGATGATGGGAACACTGATACAACAGTTTGAACTGGCTATACCAGTGACATCATTAACTACAGTGGTTACTGAAGGAAACGTATTTTTGTGACCGTATTATGTAAACAGAAATTATATTAACCCTTAGGCTACTAATGTCATATATATATATATATATATATATATATATATGACATTAGTAGCCTAAGAGTTAATGATTTAACCCTTATCCTGCTAACGTGGAGAAAATGAACTCCTAATAATGCCAGGAAATGGCAGATGGGATTTAATTCAGCGTTTAAAGGGTTAATATATAAATGAGCCAGATACTGAGAGGCTCGCAACAATAACTGATTTTGTGGTCGTAATTTTTCTACAGCCCGAAAGGTAAAGATCTGTGATAAAGGTATGAAAACCTATAGCATATTAATTAGCACACCACATTACTTTCAACTCACTGTCCGGTAGAAAGTTACTGATATACAGAATCCACTATCGTTTTGTTAGATGCCCACCTTCTGTGATAAACACCAACGCCTGACATCTCATCAAGCGCACCTTTCTAATAAAATCATGGCATTGTGCATTCATATCTTTCAAAACTATACAGCTTCGGTCCATCTTATTTCGGTGTTAAATAAACTCAATAAATTAAGTTAATATATCTATATACGAAGTTCATATCAATTTAAACACAAATTCTATTTTATTTAATAATAATAATATTGAGGAAAATGTACAAATAATTTTAGGATTTATAAAATTGGTTAAATGTTAAAATTCAACAAAAATTATGTGTCAATTGAAGACATACCAACAAATGTTTAATTTTTTTATAACGAATAATTACTACCATTAACAACTCAAGATTGTCATGGCACTGTCTACAGTTCGAATGACTCGATGTTTATTAAGTATGTTAATTAACGTAGCAGGTTCTCTGCCATCACAGACAGCTCACTTCGAATAGGGAAATTACACAGCTGGATAGCTGTACATCATGTTTTTATGCTTTTAGTATTTTGCCAATAGCATAAACAGTGTAATTAGTACATACATGAAACTATTGTATAATGTGAGTTTTGTTTATGAGGAAACAGAATATGGTATCGTGATTAACCCTTTAAACCCCGAATTAAATCCCATCTGCTATTTGCTGGCATTATTAGCTCACCATTTTCTCCACGTTAGCAGGATAAGGGTTAAATCATTAACCATTAGGCTACTAATGTCATATA
>Ga0268261_10004668_pt1 | contig 10291 bp, 4 predicted proteins | sample TergutNc150P1_FD_190353 | JGI IMG/M metagenome (GOLD analysis project Ga0268261, IMG submission 190353) | Nasutitermes corniger P1 segment gut microbial community from laboratory colony in Florida, USA - Nc150 P1 (SPAdes) (version 2) | ecosystem: Host-associated > Arthropoda: Insects > Digestive...
TGTATGTGTCGTAGCCACTTTTCCTGGTACTGTTTTATTTCCTTTACTATATTCTCTGCTCCTGTTTTTTCCCTAATACATTGGTTTTTCCCAGTTGCAGTTAAAATATATATATATATATATATATATATATATATATATATATATATATATATATTTACCCTTTTATCTTATTTTATACTAGTACAAAACGCCGATACGAAAACAAAAACTCCGATTGAGATGAAAAGTATGTAGAACGCCACTTCGTAGCCCTTCATCACGCATACTCATTCGTGAACAAAGGGAATTACTCAGCGAGACGCTACGTATCGTGTACTTGCTTAACTGGGGCGCCTACTGCTGAAAGGGGGAGTCGGTAACGAAACTGAATGCACGTGTAGAACATGTGACACGCAATGGTACAACGTCAGCTCCGGACGATAAACATTTCAGGCCATCACGAATAAGAAAGTAGAGTTAGTGCGACGCACAGTTCCATGCGGTGGCGTAGGCGTAATGTCACGCTGCCCTTTCAGGCTTCCTTGAAACCGGGTGGATGGCCATTGGGTGTGTGGGTACTTCCAGCAACTGGTAAGGACTTAGGTGGGCGTTGACGTCATTGATTAGCCTCACATATCACTGTTGTGACACATTCGTGGTAGGGCCTAGGGGGTGGGAGACGCTGGCTGCCCCAGGAACAGGTGTGACTTGTCAAGGCCATGTAGTAGAACGGCGGGATGAATGTTGGCCACGATGCACATTTCCTGCTGACGGATGGTCAATGATCCCAGTCGCGCCATGTAAACAAAATTGTTATCGAAGAGGTGCGGGTAAAGCGGACGGAACATTGATGTCCCCAAGACAGACATCTGTTGACCAACACATAAAAGTAAAATGAAGTTAACTGAGCCCATGGAGCAGGGTCGTTATTGAGCAGCTAATAGCTCTTCATCTAGTCAGGAAATACTGCATTAACTTCTTGCTATTTATAATCGAGACTGAGTGTGTTTACTGCGCGGTACGGATTGAAACTTTAAATTCATCGGGGTAATTTTTTTTTTGTCTTGAATGATTTAATATTCCTCTAATATTTCCTGGGAAATTGGTACATATTTGTGTGAACAGTTGTTTTCACAAGTGAAATGAAGTAAGAACTCCCAAAGATCGCGATTAACGAGTACGCATTATTTGTCATAAACAATAAAAGTGGCATCATCACAAAATTTTAAACGAGGTATTAAAAAGCTAAGAGCAAATAAAAGGTGCTAAGGTTCTGGAAAATCTGATTTGATGTGAAATATTAGTATAGTACCCTCTAATTTAGATTGTTTTAGTCTCGACGTAAATGTAACAAAATGTTATATTATTTATGGTACCGTAGTATTCTTATAGTGTTACAGTCTACCTTTCCATTTTTAGTCTCGACGTAAATGTAACAAAATGTTATATTATTTATGGTACCGTAGTATTCTTATAGTGTTACAGTCTACCTTTCCATTTATTTCTAAAATTTTGCTGCCCAACCTCAAATCTCTGAGCTATGAAGGATTCAGGAAATGTAAAGCAATTCCGGTCTATTTTATTCCATACCTGATTATACTACTCGCGTAGCCAACGTTACAAAAATAAATACAAAAGTGTACGTTTAAAGCATAAACCTGTTGATAACACGTCAATGTAACATAGAACGAAGCACTTAAGACGAGATAGCATTAAGATATACATTAGTTTATACGTGTCATCTGGGGATGGTTCAATTAGGAAAGGTACAATGAAGTGTCTTTATTTGTTTGCAACACGTGTACTGTTAAGTATGAGGTTAGGTTTACGAGTATAAGAATATATTACAAACGATTCGAAATGTAATAAAAGCACAGAAAGTACTGATACGTGATCTGCACACTGAAGAAGTGACAGGGTGATATTTATTCGTGTTCATTGTTCGTTCCAGCAAGTTGTAAAGAAGAGCGGCGGTGGTGGATGTAGCAGACTCGATGGTGCTTTGGACGACACAGAATTTGAACTGTGGGACTCGCGATTTATGCTCCGCGGGGACCATGAACCAGAAATCTGCTACAAGCATGCCCAGTAAACTTCTTTAACATACATACATACGTACATACATACATATATTCATACATTCCATTGATCAATAAGTGTGTCATAAAAACAGCTGGATGTGGAACAAGTTATAAATACCCATATACAAATGTAGAGTGGAAAATACTATACGCATTTTATAAAAATATTATAAATCATCTTTACACATAAAAAATTCATCTGCAGAGTACAAGGTGTGTGTGTGTAGGTAATTTCATAAGGTTGCTTTGAAATTTGCCTTGTCATTCTTGAGGATTGTCACACTTGGTGGTAAACAGTTGAAAACTTTTCTGCCAGCATAGAATGTTCTTTTTTTGAAAACAAGATAGTTTGGCATTCGGTCTACGTAGGCAATGCTTATTCCTTGCATTAGTAGTCTGTCCAGATGGATGTTTGAAAAATTTCCTGATTATTGATAATGATGTTCATTAATGAAAGTATTTACTGGCATAGAACAGGTACAATCTCTAATTGTTTAAATAGACTTCTACAAGAGGTTCTGGGTTGTGCACCAGCCATTATCAGACTTTCTTTTTTTGTAAATTGAAAATCTTCCCACTGTTGGAAGAGTTACCCCAAAAAAATGATTCCTTATTTTATTATAGAATGAAAGTGCACATAGCAAATTCATTTGAGAGTTTTATGTGACTGATATGGACCATTGACCTAACAGCATAACATGCTCCACTGAACTTAGGAATCATTCATTCAGTAAAGTGTTGCCAATTTATATAAACCAAGAAATTTTTTATTCACTGTCTCTTCTATATCCTTTTCTTTACCACCAGTATGTAACAAAATGAGATGAATTCTTCATTATGAATTTCATTATATTTGTTTATCTAAATCTGGAACTAAATTATTAGCAGCAAACCATTTCAGATATTAGAGAGAACTAAATTTGGCACTGAACAGAAATCTTCAAAATTTCTGCTTGAAACTATGACACTAGTATCATCAGCAAATAGTACCTGGTTCTGATACAGAATTTATTCCCAGGGGAAGGTCATATATATATGTTATGAACAATAGAGTCCCTAGAATTGATCCTTGGTGAACTCCATGTTTCACTGTACTCCAGTCAGAGAAAACATTTTGAGCTTTATTAGATGAATTTATTTCAACTTTATGTCTACTGTTAGTTAAACAGGACCTGAATCAGTTTTCAGATACTCCTCGAATTTGATAGAAATGTAACTGAGCTAACAAAATTTCATGATTCATGCAATTAGAATCCTTTGCCATATCACAGAAAATTTTTCCAACATGCATTTTTTGGTTAATAGATTTGAATACATTATACCCTACTGGTCTGTATAGCTTTATTGAGATTTTGAGATTCACGTGGCACTAAATATGAAGATTCGTGTCTTTGCAGTGTGACTCTGTGTAGTGTATTATATTAGGTAGCAACATTTCAGAGAAAAGTCTGCCTCCATTTGCAGGGTAGAAGAATAAGTCTTCTTGTATGTGGAGTATGGAGGCAGGACATTCCTCCAAACTGTTGGCACCAAGATATGGAGCTATACTGCATCCCATTCTTGATGACAGTAATCTCCTGTGTAGCTTTGTTCTATTTTCCTTATTAAGTGAATGGAAAACCTCACCTTCCACTCTTATTATCAATGTTGATAGTGTTTTGCTTGCATTTTTAGTACTATGAGTTCTTTTTTCCTCATTGCTGTAGTTCTGCAGTTTACATGGAAGCTAATATCCACTGTGTTGTTACATATGTGAATTTATTTTTCTCATGTAGGCCTAATGTAAATTTTTATGGTTGAAGACTGAAAGGGTTCCTTCACAAAATGGAAGTTAACACATGTTTCATCAAAGGCTGGCAATAGTATGAAGCCTATGAGAGCAATGGAGTCTACAGCTAATATAGAAAGTGATGCAGTGCCTGTGGGTGATCACAGAACCCGGGTTTTGGCCTTTGTGATGCCACCACTGCATTATAAATCCATGGTTACTACCATTTTACATTATTTTGGAAGAAGAAGGAAATGTTGGTTTGAGTATTTGTTGCATGAATTTCATCACTTATTTAGGAACCTTATAGACAAAGTATATACACAGCTGCAATGAGAGAAGCATAACCTTTCTGGGTGTTGGGTCATAAGTTTGTATAATTTTATGTTTTAGTCAAGAAGCTAAAAATATTTACTCTGGTAATCAAAAACTCTATTGTAAATTGTGCACAGAAAAGAATCATGAATTGGTGTCAGTATTTATTTGTAATGCATTGTGTCAACTGCAGACAGATTAGAGGAGACCTTGTTGGTATTAGTGCAGAAATAAGTGTAATTTTACTGTTTGAAATATTGGCAAATTTTATTTAAATATTGAAGTGGATTTCTTGAGTCTGTAATTCAACACAGTGTAATGAAGCACACTGAATAAACCTACACAACAAAAGCTGATAAAAATAAATAAAATAAATAGAATAGTTTTTGTACAGATAGGTATTTTGAGATTACAAAGACTAGCACAGAAGTGTAACAAGTGCACACATACCTCCTTCGGCGTCAATAAATATCTCAGTATTATTATGTTATTCCATCACATTCACATATCAAGATCTCATCTACACATACGTCTTTGGGTGAAGTTACTGCATAAATAATTTGTAACTTTTTCATATTTGTGTAGGTTTGTAAATGACACCACTGTAAAATAAATGGATTGTAGTAACACAAATTTATTTGCTTTAGGTGGGGTCCCCGCGGCTGGTGCAAGCCTTCTTGCATCCCTATTACAATCATCCTAATTCTCATTGTGCTGGTTGTACTTCTTCCATTAATGGATCAAAAGGAAGCTAATTACAATAAATCATTATTGTGTCCTCAGACCTGCAGGTATGAACAAGATTATTCATAAACTACTGTAGCAGACAATACAGCAGTTTTCATTAATATGGGAGTAAGCTATATAAACATATATTTTAATTCTGGATTAGTTAATAAAATATATGAGTGGTTTTAATAAAATGCTGTAGAATGATATATTTGTGATAAACATTTGACAAATTCAAAGGCAAATGAAAACTTTTTTCATGTATTGTAACACCACAATTTGTTTATATCACAGATACAGTCTTGAGATGAGTGAGGGGTAGTAGTTAGTCAGTGAGCAATATTTGATACAGAAAGATTTTTAACTCATAATCTAAATTATGTTGAAATTAGAAGATGGATGTGAATTAAAATCAAAAACAAATTTTTAGGTTGCAGAACTTTGATAAAAGTGGTTATAAATGTGGGTTAGAAAAGTATTAGGTTTGATATTCATGGATCCGTGCATTGTGGATGATTCAGTAGAAATACCAACAAGATGTGGCTTTGTAATAGAATTTATTATTCCAAAGTTTATTGAAGACTCAACATGTTTTGAGCGGTGTGCCGCTCAAAACATGTTGAGCCTTCAATAAACTTTGGAATAATAAATTCTATTACAAAGCTGCATCTTGTTGGTATTTCTACTGAAAAGTATTAGGATATCAAAACTTTTGGTGCATAAAAGAACTGAAAATGGGCCACAAACAAGGGAGCTAGGGAAACAATAGGAATGTAGTATACTTTGCAGATTCTCATACTATTTTATATACTGGTAAAAGGAAAATACCAGATATTATTTGTCTATGATACAAATGAATGTAAGTGGCATACAGAAGTTATATCTGACATTTTTATGGTGATGTGAACTCCATACATGGATAACGTTCTTAGAATGATCTGTGTGGATTCCAGTCTGGTACATGAACCACTTTTTGATATCCTGCATGAGTCAAATACCAGAGCAATGATGTGAGTGCAGTGAGAGTGTACACAATTTGTGTCAATTTAAAAAATTCATATGACTGAGTTACAATATTCAGACTTGGTCTATTTCATAATACAAGGTAAGCTAATTAAAGTTTCTTTAAATTAAATATGTATTTTTATTTATTTTCAACTTATGCACAGCAACCTTTAAGGCTTATTGTGCGATCTGGGTTAGACGTTCCAACTTTTGCCACCAGGTGTCTCCACACGTATCACCACGCGAGAGCACCCAGCGGCAGAAGGTGGAACTGTGGGCGAGAAATGTCCGAAAATTTTGTCTAAATGCCGACTTACACGTTACATTTAGGGATCTTTTACATGCCATAAAGCTACGACATGGGACTGACAGCTTTACTTCCCCTCCGAAGGAAGACATGCTGAGGACTTTTTTGCCCTAAAAATCCGACGGCTTCGGCAGGGCGCAAACCCGCAAACTTGGGTACCAAAGGCCAGCACGCTACCTCTAGACCACCGAAGCTGCTAAATTAAATATGTATATATATTAATGCCTCTCGAGATAATTTGTTAGATACTTTTCCTATTGAGTATGATTGAAACAAAAAGATAGTTTGTCACGTGGGACGTATCAGATTTTGATATATTTTGCTGATTAATTTCAAAGAAAGGCTTTGCTGTGGAGTTAAAAGTAGTTCATGATAGCCATTTTTCTTACTGTATCTCATTTAAAATTCTAAAGAAACCGGGTGTCAACTAGTTCTACAGGGTAATAGTGTAATTACAAAACATCCTGCACTTATGCATAAAGATTGGTATATCACTTTAGCATAGGGAAGTGAAAAATTGGAAAGAAAGGCACCTCTGATAGAATATTATTGGTATGGTGTAACAGACAAATGGGTCATATGCTTTTGGAGTAGAACTGACTAGTTATTCTAAAATTCACAAGGGAAAAATTTGTACATATAACAGGTTTTTGTACAAAGTCTCTTACATGCATATTATTTTGATTTCACATATTTTTGTACCATACTTTATGAAAAAATGTTAAAGGCTTTTTTATATAGTCTTCCTGTTAGTATTCACTTAATGTTTCCATCATAGATTCAGTCTTGTGGAAAGCATACCAGATGGTTTAACGTACCCGAATAGCACTGCAGTTCATCCAGCTACACATGATGTTTGGTTTGATCTCATCAAGTTGGCACAACATTCAATTGAAATTGGTTCATTCTACTGGACTCTCCGCAGTACTGACGTCACTCCAGGAGACCCCTCTTCGCAGAAAGTAGTTACTTGAATCTTATTACTGAAAGTAAAAAAAGACTTCCTTTAGGAATAAAGTCACAGAATTTACCTGTAAAAGTGTGTTTATCATATTCATCTAAACAAGTTCAATGTTGTTTGCAGTTTATCATCCATGATATGAGACAGTGGATAATTTTTATCAAAATTACCGGAAGATTTTCTTCAATCATTGTTTCTATATTTCCCAATATATAAGATGTAGTATTCTAGGAAGGAGTAATTACGAATTCGTTTTTATAGTATAAGATTTCCATGACTTTTAAGTCCACTTTTGGTGGAGAAATCCATGTCTTATACACTAGGAAATATCGTATATTGAAGGAAATAAACGCAATAAACTTTTTAACCTGTGGTCCACTGCCCTGACTGCCATACTGTGAGGTATTTTGATGTTTGTGCTTTGACTATGTTAGTACTTCATTTTAACATTAACAGATGGCAGCCTAATGTTCCACTCTGGTCTTTCTTTGATCAAGAATGCATTTTGTTTGTTGGTATACACTACAAATGATATAAAAGTTAGTTGACACTGAAGCAGCAGGTACTTGCTGCCATTGGAGTGTAACTGCCAAGGCAGGCAAGCATGATGCTAATCAAAAATTCTAGTCGTCAAGGGTTTGACCTTCGAACATCCTGCCCAATCTTAACCTCATCTTTAAGTTACAATAGGTAGCAACCTTGCAGTTGTTGCTGTAGTCTCACTTAGTAGTGCATGGAATGTAGAAAAATAGGTATTTTTGTGACATACCTGTTTGGTGAGATACTTTCTGGTTCTCAATGCACTGACCACCTGTTCAGAAAGATAAAATAAATTATGTACCAGTAAAATAATAGATACAGTGTGTTCTACTACAAATCAAAAAGTTTTATTTTGTGGAATTCTAAATACTAAAATCTCACATTCCTTACTGTTTATTAGTCCTCTCATTTTGAAACGTTCACAAGTGTAGGTTCAAAACTGCACTTATTTCTTTCCCATTTCCATCTGTCTATCAGCATGAAGAACTTTCCTGATACTTTCCAATATTTGTGAAACTGAACAACAGTAGTCATCACATTGCATGATGACCTGTGTGCTTCTCTGTAGACACCTTGAGTGGATCTTGTTTGTAACTCACTAGATGATTGTTTTCGGAATGAAAACCGTTTTGGATTAGAGCCATAAAGGGAAGTGAAGCACACATGTTGTACATGTGTCAAAAAATAGTCAGCTCAAACTGCAGTAATCACTGGTCAGTTTGATTCTCCAGTGTATATTGTTGCTCCTGTCGCACAAGTGAGAAAACAGGTTAAAGAACATAAACAGAGTGTACCATTCTGACACTTTGGCTCTGTTACTGCCTCAAGATGTACTGAGCTATTATATGACAGCATAAATGTCACTGCTATCTCAAAAACCATATGACTTGGGGAAAATATGTATGAGTACATTTGTCTGTACACATTTTCCATCAGTCTTATGGTTTTTGCAGTTCAAAGTTATATTGAAAGGAACAGTTTCAGTTCATTCTAATTGTCTGAAAATTGTAACCTTCTAGTTTATGATATTTATCATGTTTATGAATATCTTCACAGATCAGTTCTCTGCCATAGATAGTGATTGCTACGTTGCATGAATATAATTTTTTTTTATGCAGGGTGAAGAGATTTTTCAGGCTCTTTTAAACACAGGACGGGAGAAGAAAGTGAGCGTACGTATTGCTCAGAACTTACCTTCGCAATCAGAGTCCTCTTTGGATACAGAAATTCTTGCCAAGTCAGGAGCAGCAGAGGTATGTTCACTACTGTTATTTTATTTGTTATGAAGTTCAACGAAAATTTTGTTTCCAGATTTTTAACAAATTGTAAACATGTTATAAATGATAAATCACAGAAGACTGAAAGCATCTACAGTATTTTCAGTATCACAAAATAACGTGTGCTTAGGACAGATGTATCTGTAATGTAAGCCACAAATATGAATTCAGTTTTTTCCTTCCCCCCTCTCCCCACCCCCATTTCCAACCTTATCTTCCTCTTCTTCCAGGAGGGCATGACTGGACCCGCAGTACATCCAAACTGACAGTGCAATATAACTCCTGTTATGTTGAAACCCCTGTTTCTCTTTATCTTCTTTTGTCTGTGTCTACTCATCATCCCTGTTTTGCAAGTGTTCTGGAATTTGGTTCCTCTACCCAAATGTAGTTCCTGAAATGTTTGTTATTTATTCATAACCTTGCTTTTTAGTCCCTCAAAAGAATACTCTTGTTGTCCATATGTAGCATATGTTTATATCACTGTGTCTTAATTTAACTTTTTTCTGTGCCTTCATATCTTGCTTATGTAGTGGTTCTTGATTTTGTCCCTTGGTGTTACTGCCTTCATATTCTATAGGAACTTTGTCTATACTGCTTCTATTCTAATTACATCTAATTTAGTTCATTTCTGCACCTTGTCTCATTTACATGTTTCAAATTATATTTTTTTAATAGTCTGGTCAAATTTTGGATTCCTTCTGTGATTTTTTCTTTTTTATCTCCATTGGATGAAATTTTACTCCTAAAACTCAACTTTCGACTTTTATCAGAGGTTTGATGTAACATTTAATCTTTTACATGCCTCTCTTCTCTAGGCACGTCTCACGACCACACATTTGTTCTCAGTGATCCTGAGTATTCTAACTGTTACACCAATTACTGATTTGTATTTTCCAGGCTTTCTTACTTGTAGTCCTGAAACAGAATATGTGCATTTGCTAGACTGTTTCTTCTTGCTTTCTGTGCTGTAATTACTGTCTGTCTGTCCATCTGTCTGCCTGTGTGTCTGTCCTCTGTAAACTTTAACCCTTTAAACCCCAAATTAAATCCCATCTGCTATTTGCTGGCATTATTAGGAGCTCACCATTTTCTCTACGTTAGCAGGATAAGGGTTAATCATTAACCTTTAGGTGACTAATGTCTTATATATATGGAGCACCCATTCTTGATGTTTCTAGATCACACACAACGACGCAGCACAGTCAGTAGGACTCCTCTGGACGAGTGATCAGCTCGTCGCAGAGACCTCTACCTGACAACACACGACACTCACAACAGACAAATATCCATGCCCCCGGTGGGATTCGAACCCAAGATCTCAGCAGG
>Ga0268261_10004669_pt1 | contig 10291 bp, 2 predicted proteins | sample TergutNc150P1_FD_190353 | JGI IMG/M metagenome (GOLD analysis project Ga0268261, IMG submission 190353) | Nasutitermes corniger P1 segment gut microbial community from laboratory colony in Florida, USA - Nc150 P1 (SPAdes) (version 2) | ecosystem: Host-associated > Arthropoda: Insects > Digestive...
TGTCGTGTGTTGTCAGGTAGAGGTCTCTGCGACGAGCTGATCACTCGTCCAGAGGAGTCCTACCGACTGTGCTGCGTCGTCGTGTGTGATCTAGAAACATCAAGAATGGGTGCTCCATATATATATGGCATTAGTCGCCTAAAGGTTAATAATTTAACCCTTATCCTGCTAACGTGGAGAAAATGGTGAGCTCCTAATAATGCCAGCAAATAGCAGATGGGATTTAATTCGGCGTTAAAGGGTTAATGTACAATCAGATGTAATATTTAAATTATGTATAAGATGCAAATTCAATCACTATACAGTTGCATACACATACAGCAATAGAAGTAATTTGCATATGAATTACAACTTGCTGAAACCAAAATATAAGACACGTTGCGAGTCTGACACTTGGAATGCACGCTTCTGGTGTTTGATCATTATGGCCTAAGGTAGATCTACAGTTTTCTATGGGTAACTTTCATTTATACCTGATGTAAGGCCGAGAACTTGTCCATTAGTTTTTATAATTATATATAGTAAGACAAGAGGTATGTAATTCTCCTTTTTTACATGTCTGATAATTACAGCCTGATGATGGCTATTTCATGTAGCCAAAACATGTAGCTGCTATCACAATTGCTGCAATAAAAGTTGTGCATTAATGGGTCATATTTCTTTCAGTATGTAAGTTACGAGTGGTGAAGTTGTTCAGACATTTGTGCAATTTGCCTCACCACTCTTTTCCACATAATCCCCTTCCCAGCTGTTGCATTTATCTTATTTCTGTTCTGTCTTGATGTCAGAATATGTCCTGTAGTACTTTTCAACAATCGTGCAACATCTGTTTCCAGTCCAGTCTTTCAGCTTGTGGCTGCCGGGATTTTACTTCAGCACTGGAAACACATGATAATTACTTGGTAGCAAATTCCCCATATATGGTGCTGCCATGTAAGCTGTTTAGTTACCAAACCAGTATGCCATGTAAACTTATCTTATGACTATTGCTCATATTTTTTGTCATTTATTTCCATTGCAGTGTACTTGAAACTACATTGATAGTTCCATTCTTAAAGAAACACGATGTGCATGAATAATAATAATAGTAATAAGGAATATGTTTTGTTGCACTCATGAGTGAATGAAGCAAATGTGCAAATGTGAACTATGAAAAGTGTGTAATCTCCATTCCCTCAAAGACAGAATAAAAAAACACACAATAGTTCAACAGTGAAATTGTTATTTCTTGGATATGGTCACAGCAATGATATAGCAACCAAACTGTGCTCTGCCTGTTTCGCTCTAAGAAATCTAAAACATATTGTACCCCAGTCTTCTCTAAGAACAATTTATTACACTTATATACATTCTCTTTTAAGTTACAGCATTATTTTCTGGGGGAGATCTTCAAATGTTAATAAGCTGTTCATTCTACAAAAGAGAATTGTTAGAATCATAACCAATACTGGAGTAAGAGAATCATGCAGGGAAGCTTTTAAAAATATGGAAATTATGACGTTGTATTCCCAGTACATTTTCTCACTAATTCTATTTGCAGTTAAAAACAAACACTTATTCACCTCAAATAAGGAAATACATACACACAAAACCAGGAACTACACAAATTTACATCTACCAACTGTTAATTTGACCAAATTCTACACAGGACCTTTCATCTTGGGTTCTAAAGCCTATAATCACCTTCCACGACATATAACAACCCTGGTCAGTGATATGAAAAGCTTTCAATTATCTGTTAAGAGATTTTTATATCATCATTCTTTTTATTCAATTGAAGAATACTACAAACTTACTGATGACAAAGACATGTAAATCCTACTACTTGACTGTGATTTTAATCTTATTTATTTTATTATCTCATGCAATCTTTTAATATTTTGTGTATAATATTCATGTAAGTTATGAGGTGTTACTGTAGTTATTATGTACTCCTCACAACCTGATATTAGTTATATCAAACTATAAGTTGCCTGAAGCAGCACAATGAATGCGACTTTTTCCTTTTCCATGGTATGTACCTAAATGGGATGTATGGAAATGAATTTTATAAATAAGTAATAAATAAATACCAGCTGCGAGAATCTGACAGCATGTGAATGAACGCATAGAACTGCATAGTATTCATCATTCAATAATATACATGTATATACTATATTTTATTTTATGATTACATTTCAAACTGTGAAAGAAAAATTACTTTTTTAACCTATGCAGCTTGGGTATTTCTAAATTTGTCCTTGTGATCACATATGAACTTCTGTGCAAATAAATTGCATGCACAAATAGTAGGCTTAATTTATAATTTAGTCACACATTTCATATAATATTTTGCACATGTATAAGAGTACCTGAACTACAGTAATAAATACAGACAAAATTACCCCTTAAACAGTGATTTTGATTACCATATCTTCTGGACTGTGAGACATACTTTTTTTTTTGTCTGGGCAGTACTGTATAAAATTTTTTTTGTCTGGGCCGTACTGTATAAAATTTTCCTGGATCTTATGGTCTGAAGGTGTACCAATAAGACCTTCAGTGCAGCTGAGGTTCCCACATTCATTTGAGGGACAGAAGTGCTTATCACATATCTCATCTTTGGACACAAAGGAACAAAGCTTTATTGATCCCATACAAGTTTCTCAGTAGCACACAGTGATAGTGAGTTTACTGAAAATAAATTTATTTTCTTAATGGAATGTGGAGTAAAGAGATGAGGATATTTTTGGTCCGGGATTTGAAGTGCGCATGGTGGTGAGGATTTATAATGTGGTTTGAATTAGGACATCATATAGTCTGGTATGTACATGGATATGAATGTTTTGGAGGAGCATTTTGGGTCTGTTTACACAGACCATCAGACGATGGAAGTAGGTCCAGGCCAAATCGTCTGCACTGACCATTGAGATTACACAGTCCCATAACTGAGAAGACCACAATTTCGAATCTTAAATTATACATTTTTCATGCATTGTGTCACTTTGTTAGAAATAGTTATGTGCACATGTCAGGCAATACATAGCCCTGCTTTTTTGCATTATACTTTGGTCTGAGCAGAAATGTGTCACAGGAAGTATAATGAAAAATAATAAGGTATATTGCCTAATAAGTGTATATAGTTGTTTTGTAATAATTTTGAAGACTTATATTTTTTAGTGCAACTGGGAGTAGGGGGAGGGGTTGTTATGGTATGGCAGGAGACTGCTTTACCGATGTACTACATAGTTCGAAAAACTATCACCAGGAGCATGCTACAGAGCCACGCCGGCTACGTAAGGACGTCCTGGCCGCTTGGGGCGCTGTAATTTTACGTTTCCATGGAGTTGCCAATCTGCATCGTAGTAATCCGTGGCATGGAAGGAGGAAGAAGACGAGCGTTAGTCGCATACATTAATACAGGCTAAGATAAAGAACTGTTAAGTGTTATTGCAAGAAACAGCGACGCGAAGAAAAATCTGAAGTAATGCCTTCGAAACTCAAAGAAGTAAGAAATTTCGTTTAAATTTGTTTGTTTTACGCATGAAATAGACTTTGTGATGCTAACCTACATCTAGTGCGTGTGTTAAGAATACATGGAGCTGTACCTTCATTCGTCCCATATACTGTTAGGGCGTGCATGTGTATGATTTTACGTTTACATTCAATTCTTGGTGTTGTCTAATCTTAAAATGTAGGGTGTGAATTGAAGTGAAGTAGGAAAGTCACGAGTCAAGTGTTTGGTAGAAAAGTAATCACTCTTTGAAAAAGATACATATTGGGTGCTTTTATGCAAACTTCTTTACGTTGAAATATGATTTATGCCAACCGTTACTATTATGCATTCTGCACTGGATCGTCACTGTCACTTCCCATCTTCTTCAAACTGTCCGCGCCTTGTCAGTGCCACCCTGCGCCCTAAGATTCAGTTAAATTCTAATGTTTCCATTTCATATATGTCATTTATGTTATGTACACACTTGGATATGAAATGTTGGGATAGGTTAGGTTAGGATAGCATAGGTTAGGTTACATTAACGTTCACGTTTTCCTTACGTTAGGCTGCTTGTGTAAGTGAGAATAAACTATCGCGAATCCTAGCCAGCGTATCTAGCAACGCTGGTTAGACGTGAGGCGAAATTCCTGGCGAGCTGGCTTGTAGCGATTTCTGTGAGAGTGGCGGACTGACGAGAACTCCAAGACTACGAAATTTTCGTTTGTACGTGTTAGTGAACTTCTGCTAGTTTTGACAGCAAGAACATACGGGTGGCCGAATCAGTTGTTTGTGAACAAGTTGGATTGAACTGAGGAAGTTCAGTACTGTTCGATCACTGGCCAGACAAGGCTCGCCTTCGCGAAACAAAACTCGCGGTTCCATGTTTTGGCGTTAGTTATTGAGGAGAAATAGGAAAGGAAGATGTTGGGTTAATTTTAAAATAAAATATATTGCGTGTACTTTATTTAAATATGTATGTTATGCGAATAAATTATAAATTATGAAGACATTTAAACATATGCATGACACTTGATTCGTATTCCAATACAGAAAATTAGCTGTAATTATTTGTTTGTTGTTCATTTAATGATGCTGTCAGTAAGTAGCCTATGTAGCATCAAATTATTTGGTGTTGAATGATCAGTTTGAAAGGTTGTAGAAAGTTAAGGAGGGAATTTGCCTGGTAGGAATGAGGAAAAGCATGATGGACTTTAAGGTAGTTAGTGTGCTAAGGGAGATTAAAACTGGGAACATATGAAATTCAATTTTGAAGTGATACTGCTCCAACAGATTTGCTTTGTAAGTCAGTTTGCAAGCTTATGTACATAATGCATGTAGTTTAGCAGTTACTAGTCTATTTCACACAAGTAATGTACATTTATGCAGTGTGACATGATAAAATGATTTTGAAGGTTGTGAAATTTTCTTCCTTTGTTACCTTCTGAGTTGCCATTTATGCTGCTGCATGCAGTTTACTCACAGCTCTACTGATTTTTTGGCTCCATTGAAAGTAGCTGAGAGGAGGAGTGGCACTGCTGTACACAGACAAATGAAGTGCTGTCAAGCCATCAGTCTCTGAGGTTAGCATTACCTTAGAGAGTTGGCTCTTTCAGGCAGTTTATGCATGCAAGAGTGCCTCTCGACAGCTGGGAGAGACTTGCAGGTTTTACTCTCATGTTTAACCCCACCTTTAGGATAGGATACTTGAATTCGATATAGATAGGTTAGGGACACTTTAGTTGACACTTATTTCCTGGGAACACTGCCTTAGAGCACCTCCACAGGCACTTGTCAATTACAGTCTTAGGTATTAACCCTTATCCTGCTAAAGTGGAGAATATGGTGAGCTCCTAATAATGCTGGCAAATGGCAGATGGAATTTAATTTGGCGTTCAAAGGGTTAATTTCATCTGTACATGTTTAATTGTACTGTATGTCAGGAAGGGCTGAAATTGAATATTTTGAACAGACACTTTATATTGAAACTGATGCAATTTCAGCAGTGTGTGAACATGTAAAATTACCCTGCTTCCTGTATACATCATGCATTAGATACAAATGCCACACCATAGGGAATTCGTGTACACAAATCACAACATGCATATGCTATCAGACAGGAGTGTGTTCTATACTTATAACTTGTTTGTAATTACTTTCTTGTAAAGTAATTTTAATTTCTTTACAGCTCAGACTTGATGTTGCTGAATTAAATAAATTACTCAGCACAGCGGAGAGGCAGAAAGTAAAAGATATTCTTTCAGTTGAAATTCGCAAACTGGAGACTGAAATCACAAATTTGAAAGAGTTGTCTGACAAAGAGTCAGTCACTGATACATCTGTCACTTCAGTTCCACCATCCAAGCCTAAGCGTTATGAAGCTAAGCTCAATAACTATGGTAAGGATACGGTATACAGCAGCTGAGAACTTCCAGAGACAGCCTGTCCCTTGGCCAGGGGTGCACAGATTTTCCAAAAGTCTAGAAGCCACCTCAAAATGGTAGGTGGTAGGAGTGTTACATGAAACAAGTTCCACACTGGGGATCGACAAATATTAGGGGACACCATAAAAAAAATTTAAAATACCATGGTGACCTGGTGCCCAGGATTTGTGCACCCCTGGCCTTGACTCTAGTATACAGCGTAGGTGAAGATTCATGTCTTGTGGGATGCTGCAGAGTGTCAGCTGGTAAATAGTTACAGATGTTTTGAAGGAACTACACTCCTCCAAAACGTAAATGACTGTTGGTTGACAGGATGTAAGCATTCATCTCAGTTGTGTGGGCTAGTTCAGACTCAATGAGATGGGATCTTCAACAGAAATGTTACGTGGAGGTATCCGAGGGCCAGCGATCACTTCACCAGCATATCATATAAAACACTATTACTGTTTTAGTGATATACTGCAAGTTAATGTGTGGTTTTGATGAATTCATTGCATTTTGCTGCCATTTTATGATTGAGCAGGGCACTTGAAAGAAATCACCGCTTTTTTATGGATGTCATTTAAGTTTTAAGTTCACACATGAAATTTCCTTTGAACAAACTGAAATTCACAACCTTCAAGTGCATCCATGAAGTTTACTTAAACTCTTTGCAATGCCTTTATGCATAAATATATCAGTTTTGAGTTACAAATTTTGTTGTGAGACGCTGAAATTTTGTAAAGTGGTCAAGCAACACGTCCACCTGACTCCATCATACCAAAAAGAGTGCGCTACATTTGAGCCCCCATCCTGAGTCTGCCGTACAAAGAAATCTTCCCTCCTGATTCTAATATATTTTCATTGGCCAAAATGTGAATTTTGCTGTCCCCAATAGACTGAATTTAACTTTTTATAGGTTTAAACGTAATTGACTAAACCAAATGGCACACTGGGATACACTAATTTAAATTATAATTTTAAGTTAAGAATATTTTGGGGTGGGTTATTTTGCAGCCTCCCACTGGCAGAATTATGACTGTAAGAATTCTTAAGTATGGAATTTCACAAAGAAGCACCACGACATGTCCCTACCACTTTTGAAGTGATGTGTCACCACTGTCCTTCGTGACCTAGCTTCTCTCCCCTAGTTTCTAAAGCCACATGTTGTACTTATCTATCCCAATTTGTAAGTCAAAAATAAATAATTGAATCTCATAATCGGCGTATTCATATTTCGAACCCGAACTGCCAATTACAACTTAAACCTTCAGCAGCATGACTGTGAGAACGTCAGTCTTGTACAACTTCAGCATTAAGAAGCATTTTAAAGCTTAGAGGTCGGAGTGGGGCAGTTGTATTTGAATTTGGTCAGATGTGTTGAGGAAGGAACTGTTGTCCCTGCAGAAGGTAATTTAGTGTTCTTAACAGAAAGGAATACAAAGAGGAAGAGGTAAAGTAAAGTGGTGGCTGTTCTTAAAATTGTTGAAACACAGATTTGTAGTTGAATGTACTGTTATCTTGGGGTCCATAAAATTTTACATGAAACAGTGGTGTTTATCTTTGTGGTAATACCTGGCAACTTTTAAATATAGAAAACACTGACAATGTAGACCAAAAACACCGCTTGTTACTCTTTTCCTAACCATTTATTTTTATATAGCAGCATTAAAAGTAAAGTGGGCATCATAAGTTTGTACTGAATTTAATACATATTTTTATGCAACAGAATTCAGCATTTCTGAAGACTTGTTCTTTTGTTTAAAAACTTGTAAATTGTACATATTTTAGAAGAATATGTTGTCATTGTAGTTTGTTTTTTTAATTATTTATTTAATCTTGTTTTGGGTATTACATACGGAATACACTGAGCATATTGAATTCAACAAAATATGAAGTTCAGTAATTTGTATTTCAGAAAATGCCACAGTATGTCTGCTGTTGTAGATTCTACAGATATTATGGCTTTATAAATTTGCTGAAAAGGACAGGGATAGCCTCACACTCCATTGCTTGCATATAAGCATTTTTTTATTTTTCCATAAATGTTTTCTGCATTTTTTTATTTTATTTATTTCAGCATGGGATCAGTCAGACAAGTTTGTGAAAATATTTGTCACTCTAAAAAATGTCCAAACAGTGGAAGCAGCTGATGTGTTTTGTGTATTCACCAGCAAGTAAGTATGTTTATGTACTACCCTGTTACTGTACTGTTACTTTATGTGATTGTAGGCCTTGTTGATTGTGACTTTTGATTACTTTTTCTAGGTCAGTGGAACTTAAGGTGAATGGTTTGGATAATCGAAATTATACTTTGCCCATTACACACCTGCTGGAAGAAATAGATGCCGATAAAAGCTACTGGAAAGTGAAAACAGGTGAGCTTTATGTGTACTGCACCAGTAAGACAATTACAGCAGCTGCAAAAGAAACTGAATTCCCAGAGCTGTTTGGCACTAACACATGTGAGTTATTTAGGCTTGTGTCAGCAGACTAATGTTGCTATTTGCCACTCTGCTTCTACCCAAATTTTTGTCAGGCCTCATGTTTCCATACTTGCTTTCACCTAAAAGTAGTATATCGAAGTGTTTTCTTTTGTGATTTCCAGATAATATTGTCATATTTCTGGCAAAGAAGAAAGTTGGAACCAAATGGTCCCATATGACAACATATGAAAAGAAAGCTAAAGAACCACGGATTCCTAAACTTGACCAAAATGATGATCCATCAGCTGGTCTTATGGATATGATGAGGCAGATGTATGAAGATGGAGATGATGATATGAAAAGAACCATTGCAAAAGCTTGGACTGAGAGCCGTGAAAAGCAGATGACCTTATAATTTGTGCTTAATGTTTAATTAATGTTGGTACGTCACTTAACCATCAGAGAACGCGGGAATACTTGGAGTAATGTCATCTAAGTTGCCATATAACTACCTTTTCTGTAACTTGTTTGTGAGACTCTACAGTTGCAGCACAGTTTGTAGTCTATGGCCATGGAAGTGTTTGTTGCAAGAATTTTTTGTGTAATTCAGTGGTTCCATGTGACAGCTTGGTTTTTCATTTTCTTGCAGTCAGGCTTCATTGTAATTTCCCAGAGACGTTTATATTTGTAGTAAGTGCTTACCATTAAAACTGATGTATGGTAAAATGTTTATAAAAATATATTACCAACTTGGTGAAAAATTTTATATTTGGCTGAAATGCTTCTTAAACATTTTACCTTGTTCCACATACAATATTTATGCCTAAGATCCCATGTGAATGACTTTAAAGTTGTTACCTATATCAAGATTCTTCAAGTTGAAGAACTTCAAACACAGTGCTCTGTTGAGAATTAGAAGAGTCATTCTGTGAGTCATTGACAGTGATCTTGCAGGGAATATTTACTACTGCGTTTACTGCAATAGAGCATAAGTTATAGGTAGGTTCTTTTGTCTGCTGGAGTGGTCAAGATTGGAGGTGCTTGTGGGCCAGTATGGTAATATAAGCTTTTAAGGACTTGGGTGTAAATATCTTACCTCAGTGATTCAATATTTGGTGTAATCGTAAGGAGACATAGAAGGTAACATAGGTAGTCATCAACAACCCTTGAATGCCTAGAGGTTGCTTTATGTACTACTTTATGCACCACTAGGTGTTAACATATTCTAACTTTTTTACGCCTCTGTTAGTGGCATGCTGTGTGCTATTAAGAAAATACACTATTGCTATTTCAGCTGAGCCCTTCTTTCAGAAACCATTCTGATACAAAATATATGACCTTACTATACATTTAAAAAAACAGAGAACTTAATTCTGTATGTTATAGGTATTCCCCTTTCTTGTGCTGCAGTGTAACTATAGCAATTTTTTACCTGCCTGGAAAAATATCAGATTCCAAAGGCATATTATGTATATATCAGCACAAGGCTTTTTAACATATTTTGTGCATTATGTGACCACATAACCTAGTGTTTCATCCAAGCTGTTTTTTGTTTAGCCTTTAGGTTTTAGTCACTATTTCTACCTTGTTTTCAGTTGATGGAAGAGTGAAACAAGTTTTTGGAGCAAATATTTATTTTTTACTGACACTTGATAATCTGAGTTTATGCTCCAGAACTCTCTCTGCTCTCTGAGCATTTCAGTGACATCATGTAGATTTTTTATGTTTGGTTGGTCCATATGGCAGTTCAATTGTGTTCATTTTGGTGGTTTCTTCCAACTTCCTTATTTATTACTTGCTACAGTGTGTAAGTTCTATTTTTTGCATTGAAGACATATTTATCCTTTTCTTGATTTCTCAATTGTAAAAATTAACCTTTGCAGACTAAACCCAAGTCACTCGCCAACTGAATCTGCATATCCGATTTTGTTTACAGAATTTTAGCCCGTCCGCCCTGGCAGTGGCGGGGG
>Ga0268261_10004670_pt1 | contig 10290 bp, 7 predicted proteins | sample TergutNc150P1_FD_190353 | JGI IMG/M metagenome (GOLD analysis project Ga0268261, IMG submission 190353) | Nasutitermes corniger P1 segment gut microbial community from laboratory colony in Florida, USA - Nc150 P1 (SPAdes) (version 2) | ecosystem: Host-associated > Arthropoda: Insects > Digestive...
GTTATATATATATATATATATATATATATATATATATATATATACATATACATATATATATATATATATACATATATATATATATACATACATACATACATACATACATACATACATACATATATCCGTGATACGTGGTGTCTACATGGATAAACCTTGTTTGTCTGTAATCCATGGTAGAGATGGTCTGTGGTGTACATTGCCACACAGATCACCAACATCACAGATCAGTTAGAACCTACATGGCCATGTGCGTTTGACGAAGGAATGAGTTGGTAGAGGTTAATCGTATTTGTTATCATGTTAGTGTCAGACCCAAATAATGTGAAGATATACAATTTGAGTGCAGGAAAATCACTTCCAGAGGTATGTCTTTGTTTATGTTGTAGATAATCGCGAATGGCAACACTTCATACACTAATCTACCAATAAAGTCGGTGCAACGAGGGGTACAAATTAGGGTTGTTGTTACAAGTGGGTGCTTCAAGCTGTCTAACCGAGAAGATTTGTTCGGGAGATTCTGCTTAAGTCTAAAAAAGTTCACAAAGTGGCCTTCGTAATTTGTAGCACTACTCTAATCTTGTGAGATTCAGGTCTTACGCGGTGTATATGAGATGGGCCGTTACGCATCGTTTGTTGGTAGTGGCTTACCAAAGTTTCGGGACATTCTTTTGTTCAAGCAGTCAAAGAATCTTGACCCTTGAAGATGGGACCGATAGGCTGTCTCGAACGTTGGTGAACTGTCAACACACACTGCGTAACAACACCAAAAGAGCGACGACCTCACAAGTGTAATCGAATTTCTATTCCTATGAGACCACACTGCGGTATGGGTACCACTGCTATATTGTCCCTTATGTGTTAATGTGACCGTCGTTCATGGACTGAGTGACAAGCCCGGCAGATATCCAGTGGTATGACTTACTGATCTATTGCAGGAACTCAGGGTCGTTTATTCAGAGATTTTAAGGGTTTCTGCTTTGTCCATTGACATTGATTTCAACATTTGCAAACAAATTGATAGTACTAAACTGCACATATGCATGTCTGTAGATATAATTCAAGGTTTCAGGTTTATTCTAAATCACTATGCATAAAGTGCATAAATGTTGATGTAAAATGACCAAAAATGTGAAGTTATCAGTTTTTATTTCATTTAACCCCAATCACTGAATGCACCCAGTGCCATGAGTGCAAGCATATAAATTCAGAACATACTGTAATATTTCACAATTGAAGTTTAACATTATTGTGAAAAATGTGTATACCATTTCTGGCACTGGATACTTCCAGCTTATGGTGTTTACAGTAATTTTCTTTTTATTGTAGTGGTTATCTGATCGCAAGAGACGGGCACTTCTGAAGAAGAATGTTGGTAAGAATTCAGTTTTTGCCTGTAATAGTATCATATTCTGACACATATGTACTAGACCATTGTTGACAAGAATTGCTTGAAGACTTGATTCGCAAGAAATGTTGAAATGCGTATGCGTGTTTTGTGTTCTGTAAGTGTGCCTGTGATATAGTGTAGTTTACAAATATAGAATTTTATTGCTTTTAATTCTTCAGTTATATATGTAGCAAGTATTTATGACAAAGAGCAGAATATAACACTAGTAAATGTCAGTGCAAGGTATGTGTGTCTCAGTAAAACCTGACATGAATAATGGGTGCTTTATGTGCAGACAGACCAGTATACATTTATAATCCTACCTCACTCAGTTCTTTTTCTTTTCCAGAGGTCCAAATATTCTTATTAGACTGGTTTAGAATTCCTTCTGTGTTTTCCCTAATAATGAAAGACTGATTTTTACAACTATATAAAGTAATAGGAAGATTATAGATCTGCATGTTTTATTTCTGAGCACACGTTAATGTTTATATGAACTTGCAGATATCCGAAGAAGAATTGAACTCATCCAGGACTTTGAAATGCCTGGAGTAAGCACAACTGTGAAGGTATCTGCAGATGGAAACTTTATTCTGGCAACTGGGATCTACAAACCCCGAGTGCGTTGCTATGATGTCAATAACTTGTCTATGAAGTTTGAGAGATGTTTTGATTCTGAAGTTGTGACGTTTGAAATATTGTCAGAAGACTACAGTAAGGTTAGTGTAATCATTATTTTGTATTTTTAGCTACTGGTTGTAGCAGCTTGAATGTGACTAGTAGTTGATGTTACTGAGTTATTCAAATTAAGTATTGTCCATTATAGCAGCCAAAAATATGAAACCAATCTATTATATTACCTCTGTCAACAATCTTTTACCATGTCATATTTGTAGGACTTTCTCAGGTAATGTCATATTACATGCTGCTCTGAGTACATTTGTTTTGTTGTGGGTCCTGTGGCGCAGCATTTGCCGGAATGTAAACTACATCTTTCTAGGGGCCATGAGGCTTTATCGAAGGGCTTCCAAAAACAAACTTAGCTCATAACAAAGATGCTGACCTAATTGTGATGTTAAATTATAAACACAAATTAAACAGAAAATGCACTTCATAGATATCATCAAGATCTGTTAGCTGTACTTTTTTAATTTTTGTTTCCGAGTTTGGACCAAAGAATTTAGGGATTACGGTTTTGAGATTTCTTGGTATGGGATAAAATTGTCTATAGATGGCATAGGGAGGAAATGTGAGTGTTGTGTCTCAGGAAAATAGGTGCCCCTTGGGAAGAAAGCTGAACAGTGTGTAGTTGCATCAGTTTTCATACAAATAGGAAGAAAGTCTCACAGCCTTTTCAGTAATATTCATTGTAGTTCTGGTAGTTGGTAGATTCATCAGTACTCACCACCGCCACCACCGCTGCCATTGCTTCAGGTTTACAGCAGTGAAGATTCATGTTATGGTTTTCTGAGTTTTGACACTGTTACAGTGTGGCTGTGCTCAAAGGAACGGCTGTCCCCAGCTGTGTGACTGCTGGCAAAATACATCTATTCATAGGGCTGTTGTCATTTTTTTAATTGTCTTATACTGGGCTGTACTGTACAGGGTGTTGTAGGAGGAATTTGCCATAGTTGAAAGAATTTTCCTTACCTTAAATTACATCTGTATTTCCAAAAATGGTTATATCCAGAGTCGAATGGTTAGGGAGATAATGGTGAGAAAAGTTTTAAAGAATGAGAACTGCTATACATTTATTGGTTATCAAATACATATTAAAACAAGGAGGAATTTGTAGTTCTTATAATGTTAAAAACCCCTATTTAACATCTAATTAAAATATGAGTGACATGTAGATGTTAAATAAGAAATATTCACACTAGTTTAATAAAAAGCATGTTTAGGTTTCCGAGTGCTCTACATACCATACTTACCTCCGCAAGGTTTGACTTAGCTTGGCTTGGCTGTCGGTTTAAAGAGGGCACTACGTAGTGTATGAATAATGCATCTCATTAAACAGATACAGTGCATAGAACCATAAGAAGGCCACATTTTTTTTGCATCGCCATCATGTTGGTGGCACTGATGTATATTAACCTAAGGAGGATTCTCCTGAATTATGGCAGATTCCTGCAGAAACCCCATATATATATAAAACAGAACATAGTGGTTCTAGACATGGAGACTTGTGTTTTGTTGTTGTGTGAGGAATAATAATCCAAATTATTTAATGGATGTTTGAGATGTTACTCTGACAGTGTCATAGTGATAAGTAAATACGTGCTGTGATGTGATTGAAATGTATACTATTTTTACATGGTATGTGTATTTCAGTTTGTCTGCCATATATATATATATATATATATATATATATATATAAACACACACACACACACACATATATATATATATATATATATATATATATATATAAACACACACACACACACACATATATATATATATATATATGTATACACATATATTCTTCAGACATGGTATGTATATTTCAGTGTGTCTGCCATGTCCAGTAACATTGCTGGGAATTGTTCACAGAAAGGCATTCAGTACATACTGTCATTGTGTTACTCAGAATATGTGAATGTCTTCCTGTGATTCAAAATTAACTCTGTGAAGGAGATGTATAATGTCAGAAATGTGGTAGTGATACAGGGCCATACCAGGTTGAAATTCCAACACTGGTATTTGATCTTAAAAAAATTATTATACTGAAAATACTATGTGAGAAGGCAGAAAAATTCATAATGGATAAATTCTCTGACACTGACTAGGCAAATAAGCAGTATTATGACTTTCAGTTTTGACATTTACATTTTTTTAAGTTGTTCAGTCTGTGCGTTTCTATTAGAAACTTTGGTATGCTGTTTCTGTGTTGTTGAACTTCCTCCTCATGATAGCTCTTTGGCACACTGAAGAGTTTACTTGATTGTTTAAAGTAACAGAGCATGGTTGTTTGCAACAAAATCATAATGCATAGGTTCAAAACTATAATAAAGTGTCAATGTGAGCAAGGTGAATGAATGTAACAGATAATTTAGTAAGTGCTCCAGAGTATTTTTTAATCTTTTAAATACCTTTTTTGTGAGTTTGAAATGTGATGTTCTGTTGCTTATAGCAGTAAACTCCAGAGTCATTAAATGTCCATATTCAGATGTGCTTTTCTTGTAGGTGGTTTTCTTGCACTCTGATCGATATGTAGAATTTCATGCAGCGCATGGACGGTACTATCGATTACGAATACCAAGATTTGGACGTGATCTGAAATATAATTCCACTACTTGTGACCTGTATGTGGTGGGAACTGGGTAAAGTATGACTTCATATATATGCTTGTGTTAGTCACATTCTTAGTAATGCCAGTATTCACATTCTGATAAATCTGTGAAATAATTAATGATACACATAGTTTGAACAGGCTTGTTCTCTTAGAAGGAAACTGCAATTTATATATAATAATTACACAAAAATTACTTAAATTGTTAACATGTAAAGGTCACCCCCAAGACATGCCACTGCAGGCACAGAGGGGAGGCAGAGGTATCCAACCCATTTGCATGGGTCAGCACCATGCTTCATCTGTATTACCCTTGGGAAAGCCAAGTACCTCTTGTACAGGAGGCTGAGTGGGCCTTGTGGCTAGTCCAGATGGCACAGAAAATCTCACCATCCCTGGGATTTGATCCGTGGACCATCCAGTGTGTAGCATGTCACTGTACAGACTGTGCTGTCCTGCCCACTGACTTAAAGTGTAGCCCTACATAATTCTGTTTAGTGAACTCATTTAATTCCAAATCATCTATATTTACTGTGGGAAACTCTGTCACATTCTAATAAATAGGCGGGGACAGAAATATATACAAGTACACATGCAGACTTCTGCTTTAATTTTTACTGACTTTAGATATCAATGCTAACCAAAATTACATTAAAAGATGGACTATACAGCAAATGGAATGACATGTGGATGACCAGATATTGTAAATTATTATGTTACAGTATATCTGTTGTAATGGTTCTCTTTAGTCTTGTACAGTACTGTGAGCAAGATCTCAAGTGCAGACACATATACAGGCTACCTCAGAATAACAGGGCTTCACATTTTCTCCATAAAATTATGCTCAGTGCTCATCATTCTAGTAGCACTGTTGCTTACTGAGACACTCAGACAATAAAAGATAAAGCTAAGATTTTACTTTTTACCCATTCATAAATCAAGCTCAACACTAGTTGTGTTCTTTGCCAAAAAGTAGTACAAGTGGATTATGTAGCACAGATTTTAGAGTGTGTTTAGTACATGTGTGAGGTTGGCATTCCGGGGTAATGCAAAATATTTACCAGACTTCAGGTATCACTGGGGAGGTAAGTGACATTCTGGAAAGTACTGTTGTATGCTTAATTATGCTGTGCTCTTAGTAACTGAAAGTAAATTAGTTTTACAATCACAGTACTACTCATGAAAGAAACTAAAGTAACTGAGCAGATTAGATCAGTATTAACTTGTGACTATCCGTTTTGTATTGTAACCAAGACATTAGTATCCTGCCTGAGGCTGTCTTGAAATTTTCCATGTACACATTCTCCCCATTTCTTTCCATTTTTCCATTTTAAATGTGATTCACATGTTTCTGGTCTGGCTGCATGAAGCATTAACCAGGTGCAATGTTGCTGTGTGCCGCTAGGTACCGCTTGATTGTGTTGTGAATTAGGGTACTGAATGATTCTGTAACAAAATATTGCATTTTTATGCAATGCCTGTTTGTGTGTTGAGTGCATTCTGTGATTTCTGTGGCCAGATGTGAAAGGGCAGACCTTATGGAATGGAGAATTTGCATAAAGTTCTGTTTTCACCTTGAGCATCCAGCTTCAGAGTCTTGTGATATACTTAAAAAGGCCAGTCATGATGTTGCTCATCAGCTTTTTATGTATTTTAGAATTTCAGCATTGTAAACGTTCCAATACGGGCAGTGTAATACCTAGATTATCATGTTGGACTTATATTCCTTTGTTATAAAACTTCCTGAGGATGGCACTCCAGTCCCAAAACATGTAGGAATTTCATACTTGTTACGAATTGTATTTTATTAAGTGCGTTTGTTGGTTGGTGTATTAAGTGTAAGTGAACTCAATTTCATGTATTAGTAACATCGATATTTTGTTCGGCAGCCCAGAAGTGTATAGACTGAACTTGGAGCAGGGTCAGTTTCTTAACTCGCTGGTGACTGATGCATCTGAGGTGAACCGATGTGCTATAAATCCAGTACATCAGTTGTTTGTTTGTGGAACACGAGAAGGGAAAGTGGAAGCCTGGGATCCTCGCAGTAGAGGCAGAGTGGCCACCCTGGACTGTGCCCTTAGCATTACAGATGCACAGTGAGTACTACTGTCTTAGGTCCATCGCACTGCTGTGACTGTTAGATATACAAACTTGGTGAAGCAGATCCATTTTGAGAACATAATAGGCATCACCAGATCAAGTAATTCCATCCCTTGTATGAAACTTGCAAATTAACTCTTTACAGCATGGTGACTAGGTTTAACACTAAGAACTCTGCAACTGGGTTTAACAGTGTATGTGTTCTGTATTATTCTCACAATAAAAGGTAGTTATTTCCTATACAACATTCTTTGACTGGTCATTCAAATGGAAACACACTGTATTCTCTGCAAGGTATGAACTGAATCTTTATATACTCAATGTATTATCATTTTAGTATGCAAAGGGTTAAGCATCATCTTCAACTGTCTGCCACTGGACATTATCCTTATGTGTGTGAATCCAGACCATAGTCTCACACCTCATTTGTTTAGACATCTGTTTTAAAATTACCAGTGTACAGCTAGGTCTTCCAAATGGTCCCTTCCTTTGATGTTTTCCAATTTAAATTTTGTACACATACTGCATGTGTGTTTGCCTGAGGACTTTGGTTTCAGAGGCTTGTAATTCATTTTCTTCTTCTGAAGTAAGAGATTGTTTCACAGAAACATGCTCGTGAAATTGTTTTATATATATATATATATATATATATATATACACACACACACACACACACACACACACACACACACACATATCTCTTTTAATACTAACAGGAATTTTCAGAATTATTGTTTTTCCAGTGTCATTACGAAGATGCCATCAGACCAGCTTTTAAATTTCCCTTACATTACACTTTGGCCAAATGGCATGTACTGCCAGAGAAAGAAACCCTTGCTGTTACAAAGAACATTGCTTATGATTATGAATAGTAACACAGTATTATGAATAGTAACACAGTATTATGAATAGTAACACAGTATTATGAATAGTAACACAGTATTATGAATAGTAACACAGTATTATGAATAGTAACACAGTATTATGAATAGTAACACAGTATTATGCTGTCCTCAGATTGTGACATTTATATATAAAATATTGTGCTTTCAGACTGGAAGGCTTTCCGTCAGTGACTGCACTCAAGTTTCAAGGAAGTCTCACACTTGGTGTTGGTACTGCAACAGGCCAGGTGCTGCTGTATGATATAAGGTCCAGTAGGCCTTTCCTAGTTAAGGACCACATGTATGGATTACCAATCCTTGATGTGGACTTTCATGATGCCCAAGATTTGATTCTGTCCATGGATAGTTCTGTCATTAAGATATGGCGAAAAGAGACGGTATGTAAATTTGTGGAAGTTTGTGAATGCAAATTGACCACTGAGATTCTTATTCTGGTTTTTGTAATTAGACACTTGTGTCTTTCACAAGTGGATATCAGTAGCTGGGCCATTAAAGTGACTAGATGTGGAATTGATAATGAGACTTGATTCCAGGCAGCAGTAGGAGTTTTCTTTCCTTACAGCACTAGGGGTTTTCTGTCACCACATCCAGATTTATAATGATCCTTGGTTCCAGGCAGTGGTAGGGGTTTCTTTTTCTGTCACACATCCATATTGGCTGTGGGGTTTGCCAAACCTCTTATTCAGTGAGTAATAATAGCTGTTGCCTTGGATATAAAACAACTGTAATATCTGACATGTACCTACTGTCAAACACCAGAATGTTTGGTGTTTATAATGTTGTGTTCTGAAATACCTGTGTGACATAGTGCTTCAGACTTTGCTGTTGTTTATGCTGGAAATCTGAAGTTCTGGAAAAATGTGCAAATATATTACATGATTTCAAATGCATGGGGAATTTTAACCACGTGTTGAAACAGTTTTTTTGCCTGTAACATGTGACTTAGACAAAAAAGACTACATTGTTAAGAGTTTACTTTTTCTTTGATGTTGTTAGGTTTAAAAGTGTATGAAATACAATGGATAATGTCTGGCCATCGGTGTCTGCATCAGCTCTTAAACCCCCTTTGCATTAAGATTAATGCAGCCTTAAAAGTGTTCTATCATACTTGGGCTATTTAAGATTTTGGCAAGTTCCTTTGTTTTTCAGTCTCATACTAGAATGGCTCTGTGGCTGCTCTCTAAACACTTCTGTCTCAACATCAAGTAATTTTTGTATCCACATGGCAGTACTCATATTCTGGAATTCAGGCTTTCTTCTCATAGACATAGGCAGGATGCCAGATGTACTTGATGGCAGTGGGAGGGAGGTGGCTTGTACGAAACTTTGCGATGGTAGTAGCATTATCATCATTTGATGTTTACACTAGAGTAAATTATCTTAATGCTTAACCTTTCTTCCTTCTTCTCTCTTCTCACCACACATGATTCCTTCTCTACTGTGTTGCTCTTCTTTGCAATGTTTTTTACATCTTCCCCCAAAATAATCTCTGCATATTGTCTTTGGTCTCTTTCTGTCATTTATTTGGCATATTTATTCTTGAAACTCTCACTTGACACCTGTTGTGGTCTGTGTAGTTGCAGCAATGTGTACTGGATGACATGTAGGTGCATGGCAGCAAATGCACTGTAGTATGTATTGTTTTATGATGCAGGGGAAGCTGTTCACATCAATTGAAGCTGCTGCAGACTTCAATGGTCTCTGTCTGGTTCCCAACACTGGCATGATTTTTGCTGCCAATGAGGACACAAAAATACAAACATATTATATTCCTGTAAGTACTTCATGCAGCTGAATTTAAAATGTTGTGTTAGTTTACATTTTTGGCAAAAATGCAGTGGTTGCAGTGGTTACAGGATCCAAACCAGAGTAATGTAGATAATGTGATCGGTATGAGATGTGAAGCTAGTAGACATTTCAGAACCAAAAGGGGGATTATTTGAAAGTTAAAATTAATGAACTTGGGGGAAAAAAAAAAAAATCAGGGACTTGTATAGGAGCATCAGTGAATTTAAGAAAGCAAACCAACCTAGAACTAGTATTATAAAGGATGAGAAGAGTGATCTGGTTGCTGACTCCCACAGTATTTTGGCTAGGTGGAGGAACCATTTCTCTCAGCTATTGAATGTGCATGGGGTTAATGATATTAGGCAGATAAAATATGTACAGCAGAACCACTAGTGACCAAGCCCAGTTCCTTTGAGTTTAACGTGGCTATTAAAAAGCAATAAAGTCACAGATCACCAATTATTGATCAAATTCCACCAGAACTGATTAAATCAGAAGGTAAGATAATTCATTCTTAGATCCATATGCTTATTAATTTTATTTGGAATAAAGAGGAACTGCCTGAGCAGTGGAAGGAGTCGATCATTGTACCTGTTCATAAGAAGGGTGATTAACCCTTAGACGCCGAATTAAATCCCATCTGCTATTTGCTGGCATTATTAGGAGCTCACCATTTTCTCCACGTTAGCAGGATAAGGGTTAAATTATTAACCCTTAGGCGACTAATGTTATATATATATATGGAGCACCCATTCTTGATGTTTCTAGATCACACACAACGACGCAGCACAGTCGGTAGGACTCCTCTGGACGAG
>Ga0268261_10004671_pt1 | contig 10290 bp, 6 predicted proteins | sample TergutNc150P1_FD_190353 | JGI IMG/M metagenome (GOLD analysis project Ga0268261, IMG submission 190353) | Nasutitermes corniger P1 segment gut microbial community from laboratory colony in Florida, USA - Nc150 P1 (SPAdes) (version 2) | ecosystem: Host-associated > Arthropoda: Insects > Digestive...
CTTCTGTTCATGTACATACAGTTTTGAAAGCACACACGCACAACACAAAGTATTGTTCATTTCAAAACTGGAACATAACACATTTTAGGCAGCGAGACACGCCTCCAATCTAGGTCACCTACATGCCTTGCCATATGTATGTACAATGAGCAGGGGAATAGTACGTGCTTAAAAACATGGCGACTTAAAAATATTTCTTGCTAAAAGACAAATGCAAACACGTTCATATTACGCGTACAAAGTGGACATCAGACAGTTCGTAGAGTGTATGTAAATGAATGTCATAAAAATAAAAATATAATCACAAACAAATTATAGAACTTTGCAGTAAAAAATAAATAATTTTCTTTTTATAAATGAGTCCCTCAAAAACTTTACGACAGACGGCAAGGAGATTAGAGTTTGGAGTATTTAAAAAAAACAGATTGTTTCGGGGTGGATATTTATGCTAGTTACTCGAGTGAAACTAAATACTCTTGGGCTCACAGAGTTCACTGGGTGTTATTGCTATAAACGGCAAATCCTGGTGGTGAATGGAGAGTTTTTGAAACTGTGTCGAAAGGCACATGTGTTCAGTTGTCTATAACCTATAGGGCTTGTTATATGTTAAAAGACATATCTTAGCTTAAAAAAAATATTTTTACGGTTCTCAGTACCTTATTAAATTTGACACAACGAGTATTCCTATTCATATGTTTCTTTGACTATTTCTTAAACTGTTACCTAATATTCCTGTGCGTTGAATATTCCGTAGTACGGTTTATTTCGTTAATACAAATGATTACCATAAATAAAAGACAGTACATCTTGAGAACAAATATTCAAAGATTTCCAGGGTAGTTTTCCAGAGGATAAAGCGGCCGGTACGTGAAGCCAACCTCTCACAGCAAACGAAAAATATATCCTTTACAAAACACAGCTCAAATGGTCGCACACAGACAGCCTGAAGTTAAGCAGAGATCCTTAATTTCTGAAGTACAGAACTCTTGAACGCTCTTCCATTTATATTTCGCACCTCTGCTATTTGTTCCTGTGTTCACAGAGACACTGAGGAAGTACCCGGTACTTCCATTTCTGGTTCGCATGCCTTACAGTGACTACGAACTGCCTGCACCTACTGGAACTGGAACATAACACTTCCAGCCGGTACCGCGGTTTATATCCCGGTATTAGCTTTTCACTACAACCCGACGTTCTACCCAGAACCGGAGAAGTACGATCCAGACCATTTCACGGAGGAAAACAAACACAGTCGGCCGAACTACACATTTCTTCCATTTGGCGAGGGTCCGCGAATGTGCATCGGTAAGGACAGACACATAAGCGTCTTTCTTGATACTCGAGGACAGAAAACTGGGTGATCATAACATAACCTGACATAGGTCTATAAAACTACATTTAAAAAGTTGTATATTTATTTTAAAATAAGAATACTACTGACATCTATACGCCTTCTTGTGATCACAGTAACATATGATTGTACGTGTACACATAAAACAGCCAATAACTACATTCGTAACACATTCATCCGTTATAAACAGCACTGCAAATTCAGAAGGTTTTAAGGTATTAGTTTGTTTATTCAATCATAAAAGTAAGTGTGCTACCTTAACAAATGATTGTCATTACACGATTCATCTACACAAACATTTATAATCTTTTACGGTATGAAACTTCTTACATGTACGATACAGGGCACGTGTTGTCTCCAGTTTAGTTCAAGTCGTTTAAAATACACTAATATACTGTCCTGACATTTTGATAAAATTCGGTACACAAGATGAGCACAAATGCTTGTTACTCACGTTTTGGGTGCTTTTTAATTAAGAGGCAGCGAAAGACGTGCGTTGCTTGTAGGCGCGAAAATGTTTGTATACATGTCTTCCTTATTTATTGTACCACTATGGAGAAATTCGATACGAAAGTTCTGCATGTGTTGCTGATTCATTGAGCATTGACGTGCTTCGTAATAATAGCGTGGATGAGGAATTAATTATTTTTGGGCGTAAATGGAAAGATATTTAAGCGTGTACATTAAAAACGTTTCATAACTGGAAAGTAAAAAATAATTTTCAATTTAATGCCTCGTGCACTATATCACTGGCAAAGGTTTTCATATTTCGGACCTTCGAGAATTACCTCAACAAATTACAGTATCTTCAACTATTTATCACTACCAACGTAGTGCTGCTGACAAATTACATCTTTCTTCCTTCCTTTCTTCCTGTCTTCCAAAGTAGAACTTTCCTGCAACTTCTGCACTCAAATCCGCTATGTATTTTTTAGCATCCCCAAATATTAGGCACGTTTACATTCATAGCTGGAGCAACATATTTTTATCAATAATTGTAAGTGATCTGAATATGAAACGCATTGCCTAGTCATGTAATAAACGTGCTCGGAAATGAATGGAGAAAGAGTTGCTGCTTTGGCTAGTAGGTTGCAACAAGGCGCTAACTACAATCGGATAATATAGTCTTAGCACAGCATTCCGCCCCAAATGGCCATAGTCCCGCATGTCCGTATGAAAAACTGTCGCGTCAATACCAGTTCCAGTGCTCGAAGCTCACGAACAAGAGTCGCAAAATGAAGGAATGTATAATTGGCAAAGATTGATTGCGGGTTTCCTTTGTAAAGAAAGTGCTAAACTGTTAGATATTCATTGTCGGATACCTGCCGTATTTGTAGAGACAGCACCTGCACGGAGCACTGTGATCAGATGAGTACGGAGCTTCGACAGTGGCAAGCTGACAGCACAGGATGCTGTCAGTGTGCGGTACAGCAACACGCCTAAAGCATGCTTTCGTGAGGCCATTTAGAAGCTCACAGTGAGATGTAAGCCATACATATACTTTTGACGGGTATATGTTGAGCTAGCAGCTGTTTAATATGCAGCATAGAGGTAATAAAATCGCTGTCAATAAATTCAGTCACATTGTTTCCGAATTCTCCTCGCTTTATTCATGTTAGAAGCTGTAGACTGTACTACACCCGAAAGGTACCCCATTATAAATTCTATGGAATGCAATGGACGTTCAACGCAGTGAGATGGCAGGTTCACTTTCATTACTAAAGAACACTGATCGGTTAACTCTGTTCACAGGAATGCGGTTCGCTTTAATGCAGGTGAAGGCCGGATTGTGCCACATACTGTCCCGCTTCGAGGTGGTGCCATGCAAAGAGACGCCTGTGCGTATTGTTATGAACAAAAACTCAGTTTATGTGATGACGGACCAGGTGGTTCCGCTGTCCTTCAAAAGAATTCAGTACTGAAATAATATATAACTGTACAAGTAACCTTTAATTTCGAATCAAGAAGAGGGGGGTATGCTACAATGAACAGTTTTTATCAAAAAATCAGGGTGCTACAACGAACGATGTCAAACTTGGATTCATTCTTCAAAAAGGTGGACCAACGTCTTCTAACTGATGAACCTCTCACAAGACAGTCACCCATGATGTGTAGGAACGATGACTCATCTCCTTCCACTTTAATGTGGCTTTTTATGATTTTTATTAGGGAAAGTTTGTTCATAGTTTTCATTAAGTAAAGAGTGTTTATGCTTTTCAAATTTACATGTACAGTGTACAAAAGTTAAATAAATTAATTTCACATTATTTTATATTTATATTTTTTTTTAATTTGTATTATATTTTTCCAGTTTAAATGGATATGTTGGATAGTAACTTTGCTCTAGGCTGTGGGCCTGGAACGGATTACCCATAAATACATATTTCAATGTATGCTAGGACGAACAGATGTTATAAAGAAAGAGGTTCTAGAACCAATTACGTTTATCATTATAATACTCAAAAGTAATTACTCAGTTCACCTATTAAATAATGTCCTCTTCGGGAAGCCACTATTTTCTCTGCCAGTAGGATGCTCCAATGTCCCAAACAAACTCAGTACTTTTTAATTACTTGAATGTTAATATCGATACTTTTAAAATAAATCTTAAGAATTTACATTTATAAATCTTGTTCTGTAACATTAAGGAGAGGATCCCCCAACTTGCCACATGTTAACATCGCTTCAGTATCACGAACTTTTAAGTAAAATACGCCCACGTACCGAAACACAGCAGTATCAGCAGAGAATAAAATTAAGATATTTTTATTTTGTTATTTAAAATGTTATAGAAAATAAAATGTGGGCCTAAATTTCGAAAAAGAAATTGAAAGGAGATAACTTTGAAATTAAAAAAGAGATCATACAGCCCCAACTACAATAAAATAATCGTAGAAGAATTAGACAAAAGAGAATAGTCTAAAATTTAATAGAAATATTTAAGATATGTTTAGATTTTTTACTTTGTTTTTTACATATTATTTATTCTATGTTTCAGTACTATTAGTAGACGGTGACTGTAAACAAGCGGCCCCTTACATTTTATTTAATCTATCTTTTTTCAGATGATTTTTGTATTGACATGTCTGATCATGGCTTGAGAAAGGACCGAAACTTCTGCCATACGTGTAAATCCCAATTAAAACAAACCTATGTGGTGTTCGACGGAATAAGTGTTGTCAAAGAAACAACTACGCACCGGGTTCTAATGAAGAATAAATTAAATTCTAATTAACCTGAGTTGTTACTACGTCATGTCTGAATGAGTGACGTAAGTGTACAAATTCAAAACATAAATTCATCCCAAGCAATCTTGAATCCTGTTGTAACTCACGCATTGTGTCCTTTCCTATTGTAAGTTTTCTACTGTGTGTGAAAAATGCAGATTTCCTGAAAAGTATTTCGTAATATATAGAGACGAAACAAAACACCCGCAAAGATTTTATCTACGTACGGAATAGCAATTAAGAAAAGACAAGGAAATTAAATTCTGTATACAGCTGACCAAGTCGAATATTTTCAGAAATGTAACATAATATTATTTATAATACACAAAATAACTGCAGTGCAAAAAAACGAGATTGTCTTTATTTGAAAAATTAATTATTAAGTATATAAACATCGGAATGTAATCTTTTGTATCCTAATTAGATGAGCCATTTATGAGTAGTCTGTACTTTAACACTGCACAAACGTGCACAAGAAAAGCTTAAATACCTGTCAGGTATTTTAGTACGTTGTGTCAAGTTTCTGTTATTATCATGCAATAACTAACGACAAATACTTTTGCATCTTAAAGCCACCAGATTTTAATATAAATTAATTTCATGGAAGGAAATAGACGGTAAGCCTTTAGAGAGGGCATATCAACCTGCATATACAAGATATCGATAACAGATCCCTTAATTTTCTTCACAGAAATGTGGTCCGGACATTTCCAGGCGAAGATCTGTCTGCCCTGCATAGTTATTTTAAGTTGCGTCAGCCCTGCTCAGGCACTCTAAAGGAAATTAGAAGAATGAAATCGCCATTAGCAAACTTGTTTCAAATTACTACGCAAAGTTAAAGCTTCGAATAATTTCTTTCTTGTATGCTCTGCCTACGAAAATCTTGTAAACAAATTATAGTTACCCTAATGATTTTGCTGGTTATACAGAATGAAATGTTGGTACATTGTGCGTATCGTCAACGCTTCAATTAACACCAAGAGTTCTTGAATCATACACATAGCACATGTATAATGGGCACTTCTATTTCTTGTTTTCTGTAGTAGGGGAAAGATGAAGATAATCTGAAAAACACTTGATATCATTAAGAAAATTACACTAATTGTACTGAAAGATTATATCTACTATAAACTTTAAATTTAGAGAAAATTACTGAATCACATTGGGATTGTTGCTGATGACGTATTCATTACACGAACACTCTTGTTTCTTTTTAATATGTCAAAGGGCAATTCAAATTTTTTGCAACGAAAGCAGAAAATTATATTAACAAAGGAAAAAAAGAAAAATAGGAGACCATTCTAATTCACTTGCGATTTAAGGAGAAAGTGACTTCAAAAGACGATATTTGAAAGAAGAATAATTAAGTTTCATTAAATATGCAATGATCAGTTTCCGGTATTCACTTCAAGTACAAGCTTTCATGGATCTCGAGGGAAAAGAATCTGTACATGTATGTATATCGTTGTGTCACCAACAACAGAATAACGGGAGAAGCGTTTCTTATTTTCTAGTGCTAACGTGCCTTAGCGGAAGAACATCCTAGTGAGTTCAAGCGTTTCACATCCGCAAAGCCTAACACGTACCGACATTCGAATCCGTGGGTAGAAGAAAAACTTTTTTCCTAATAAAATAATACGACAATTCTTATATAATACAAAATAAAAAAAAAATACCAGTAGATTCTTTCCCTGGAAGATGCTAGCTGCCAGGGCTCAATATTTGCTCTCTGGCCCTGAGAAATCTAGAAAAAATAAACGTCTGTCCAGCCGAAATAAAGTTGGACTGAACAAGATAAAGAAAATTGTACAATATGTAGCATCATATACAGAGATGATGTAATGTAAGTGGTCTGAATGTGACGTGCAGGTAGGAGTTAGGCCTGAACTGCGTTTTAACAATCCGTTTGTATGGAACTGCTGATTATAATCAAACAGAAATACACTAAATATGTTCGTTGCACTGGCGGTGATTCTAGACTTAGTGGCCGAAAGGAGGAAGCGTTCGCGATCCAGACACTTTCCTAAGAGAAACGCACTATTAAGATTATCATAACAACCATAATTATTCTCATTATCATACAAAACGAAACAGCTGAATAATAGCACAGTGATTAGGCAAGAAAAAGTACGTAGTTCTCAGAAACATACGTAATATTCCAGGCAAACATGGCCGACGTCACCCTGCTGTTTTATTTCAATGCAGCTGAGGCTAAGGTAGATTCATTGAACGTTAGGAGCCGAGCTGGACTAAACACAACCAAATATATTTTGTGGAATTCTACAATTCTGATTTAAAAAATTTGTCCTGCCCCCGGAAAAGTTTGTCAGTAAGGTTTTCATTACGAATCGTAGATTGTAATTTATTTATCTACGTTTCGAGGCAACCTAACGGACTTATATTCAAGGGACAAGCTACCCAAGAGCTGCTCGCCCCGTCAGAATGGAGCGATATGATACACCGAAACGTCCGTAACTCGCTACCAATCTACGCTGCGTAACATCTCACGGAAAAGGAGGTGGAAATATATTTGACTCTAATGCACGTGCTTGTTAATGTAATTTCCTGCACAAATACTCTAGTATATAATTCCAACAAGATGCACAAGTTATGTAATCTGAGTATGCTATTGTTGGCGTACGCCACACACAACACACTCAAAATGGTTGCAACTCTTCCACGATAGCAGCAGACAACATTATGTTGTAACGGTTACAAGATTCTGTAGTTACAGTTTTTTTGTACTCCTGAAAATGGGTGATAGTGACGCCGGAAACATGTAGAGCAGTTTTCAGATTAAATAAACTCTGTGACTTGTGCATCTTGTTGGAATTATATACTAGAATATTACAATGCACGGACCCATAAATATTAAATTCCTGTACAAAATTACAACGGAATATCAGGAAGTGAATGCAGCTAACAATATCAAGCTTGCAACATTTAGGGCTGTCACAACACCGGAGTTAAACAGTGATGTCTACTTGGATGCTGCACCATAAGTATCGCTAACACGTACCGAAGTCTTGTATGATCGTACAGCATCTTTAGAGGCAACTACACGCGGTACTGCCTTCATAAATTATGGGACACATTCCGCATCAATTAGAATTTGTAGCTTATAAATAATTCAGTAAAATATTCTATTCACTTAAAAATCCTTTCCACACAACAGATCAGGTATACAGTTCATTAACATAATATTTATTTTCCTGTCCTGGCGAATGTGTCGTCTGAGGCGTAGGTGCGAAACCGCTTCAATGCTGTGATCGCAAGTCCAAATGCAACTGAGGGAAGGGAAGTTGGTTTGTTGTGTTTGTGTAGTGTGCGCTGCGCCAAAGAAAACATTCTCACACTATTTTTAAACTAAACTGTCCTTGCTGTTTAGAATATTTATGGCCGAATTGTATGTTCCGAGAGTATGACGTTTCACTGTTTGGCAACACACCAGTCTTTTAGAAGCCCAGCAGCTCGTCACTGCTTGTTGAGTGACAAAGTATTTAGTGGCATTACATTAAGTAATCTTACATTTGGTGAAGATTTTCTGAGGAATGAAATTTTGAACAAACTTTCAGTTTACACTGAATTGCGAGGCCATAGTACATATTCAAGTTTTTACAAATTGGCATTGAATTATTAAGGCAATATATTACAAACTTACTGTAACACATCTAAGAAACTTATCTCGGTTCCTTCCTAAAAATATTTCTGTTCTTACAGCCCCTAACATTCTATTTGATCTCCTTGATCGCTGCCATCTTATTTGGCTTGTATCTTCATTTCAATCGAAACTTCAATTTCTGGCAGAAACTCGGTATCCCTTACGTAAAATCAAAACCGTTGTAGGCATTCTTAAAGACTGTGTGTTGCTGAAGGCAACTATAGGAGAACAGATACGGAGAATCTATAAGGAACAGAGTGACAAACCGTATGTGGGAGTTTTCTCATTCGATAAGTCCAGTTTGTTGATCCGTGACCTGGAGCTGGTGAAGATTATTTTGGTGAAGGGTTTACAGACGTTCATGGATCTTATATTTTCGGTTGAAGACAAGATTGTCCCCTATTCGGTAAAAACCTGGCTGTTTTAAAACGCCAAATTAGGCGTCATCTCTGAAGCAATTTGATTCTAGGTTTCATTCCGCGTAAAAGAAGGTGATATTCTGCTTGGTGGACGTCTGCGGTAAGGAACTGGCTGACTGCCTGTAAGAAGCCACTGCTGACGGTAAGTTGCCACAAGGCCAGTACTGCAATAATATGCACTGAAAAATTAAGCGTCAGATACTAAAGAATTTCTAAGGATATAATACGAATTTATATTAGAGAAAATTTGCAGTGTAAGCCTTACGTGAAATCAGACTTTGCATGACACCTTGTTACTGACAGACATTACACACTTCTGATACACGTGACCGTGATATGTACAGTCCGCCTCGCCCAAAACAGTCAGTGTTAGCTATTTCCCATTACAGACTTGGAATTCTGATCCCAAGACTGAACTTACTTATGTTCTTACGTATATCGATAATTGGTTGCTTTATCTTAAATGCAAAAACTACACTTATTTTGTTTTACGATTTTATGATGGATCCTTCTTGTTTCCTAACTTAATATAAATTTACATAGAGGGCAAACAGGTGGAAGGGGATGTGTGACACAGGTGACCTGTGTTGAAGGCACCACTGTCTACCAATTCCCACACTTGTACCTCAGTCCTTGAGAGTCCAGTGCGGTCACGTTTCCTAACAAGTGGTTCTGTAATATCATGCAATGTCCAGGGGATTAGTGTTCCAAATTCGCCGTGGAATAGTGACAACACGCCAAATAATTACGATTATTAATTATGTTGTAATGTCTATAATTATTTCGTCTCAGTTTGTGGTCTAATGGGACAACTAACCTGTCACTTAGCGGTGAGGGTAGGATGGAGAGAACAGTGAGTTGTCAGACGAATGGTTAATGGGTTCTGGTGATGGTAGGTGACTCGAAGATATTAGTTCGTGTTCATCTTACAGAGTTCTCATTTGGTCGGTCATTGAGTGTTGAGTTTAACATCAGACCAATTGCGCAGTAATTGAGAAATTCGTCCTGAGCTGTACTGCGTGAGGGAGCACATGGCCACTTCGATTTTATTGATATATATATATATATATATATATATTGATATATTTATTACCTGCATTTGTGTTGTCACCCGGTGTCAGTACACATTTACACACAAACAATACATAGTACAAACTAAATAACAACCGAACAACACAAAAGAAAAATGGTAGGGTGCGGGCCGTGCCCCGTCTTTGCGAGTTTTACCCTGGCATTTGCCTTACAACTGAGGAAAGAGCACTGAAAAACCTCAGGCAGTGTAAGAAAAACCTCAGTCAGATTAAGAGGAACCTCAGTCACAGTACAAAAACCTCAGTCACAGTACAGTATACATATTACCACAAACACCCACACATTACAAAGCCCTCACAAACACAAACATTAGAAAACCCACTCATACACACACTACAAAACAATATAAAACCACCACAGTACAAATTAAAATGAAATGCATATAGGAAAAGTAAGAGTACCTAGTACGAGTACGAGGACGAGGACATAAATAGGGCTTGGGAGAGCATTAAAGAAAATATCAAAACCTCAGCGACAGAGAGTCTAGGTATGCATGAGATGAAGCGGCATAAACCTTGGTTTGATGAGGAATGTTTAGGT
>Ga0268261_10004672_pt1 | contig 10289 bp, 4 predicted proteins | sample TergutNc150P1_FD_190353 | JGI IMG/M metagenome (GOLD analysis project Ga0268261, IMG submission 190353) | Nasutitermes corniger P1 segment gut microbial community from laboratory colony in Florida, USA - Nc150 P1 (SPAdes) (version 2) | ecosystem: Host-associated > Arthropoda: Insects > Digestive...
CTCACCACACCATACCTGAAAGCCCCTCCACTAACCGGTTCCACCCGCCGACGTTACATAAATAGTCATGATACACTCAGCATACACTCGATCAATAACTAGCCAGCCAATCACCACCCAGATCACGTCATACAGCTCACGCCACGTCATTACCACTTACCTGACCAGTTACACAGTCTAACTCCAACGGCCACGCACGACACATCAACGAATGAGGTAAGCCTAAACTGTTTATCATACATTTGACCACATAATAGAACTAATGTAACATCATACCCACAAAACTCGGACATGTTATAGACAGTGAGAAAAGCAATACAGCACACTAAGTAACCTCTATAATTCGAAAAACTCATGTTACAGGGAACGGTGCCAGAGGCTGAACGTGTAATTAAACATTTGATTCTCCTGATGATGGACCAGCCGGTCCGAAACATGTAGAGAAAAACTGTAAATGTAATAAAACAAAATAAAAGTGTATGAAGTTGGAAAAGAACTAAAGAATATATTGATTTGTTTGAAGACGCAGTCTGCGTCTGGACTGCTGCAAGAGAAGAAGAGTTGTGGTTTGGAACACAACCTTGAAGCTCCAAAAACCTGAGTTAAATCAGAACGCTCCAAATCACAAATTTGCGTTATCGTTGGTTCTGCCAAGAGGTTACCTTGAACTGGCTACTCGTTTCTGCGAATCCTGCATTCTTTAGTGTCTTGATTTTGTGCTCTTACAAGAATCTTTTTTATATTTCTCCAGTGCAAGTGACTCTGGAAACTGTAATTGACAAATTAAGAAATCTTATTTGTATAGTATACGGTGCAACGCTAGGAACTTTGGGCATAATTTGGGCATTGCTTCGATGTGTGCAGAGCCCAAACCCGAACCCAAACTGAGCTCCTCTAGTGTTCCAAATCATTTATTAGTGGCTCTTCACAGTAAAGAAAATTTTCTTTCTGTGCCTGCCGTTTGGGTTTTGTAAAATAAACGTTCCTGACGGCACAATATTTATCCAGTTTGTAGACCACTAAAGATGGAATGTGGGGTGGTTCTGTCGGTTTAGGAACTAGACCACCGGACGTACGAGCGAGGTATTATGGTTCGCATGTAGTCACAGATAACATTTCTGTGTATTCCACAGACACTCTGAACGTGTCTGCAGCCCATTCGCCTCATATTGACACTTGTAGCTATGCATTTCGATTAAGTTTATGGACTACAGGAATATAAATATTATTAGGAATTGCACAGGAACAGTTTTAGCATAGTAAGTTTCAGAATGACAATTATATAAATAAACTGGTTACTGAGTTTCATGAATGCATTGAATTGAATTGCAGATGTTGCTAATTTTTCTGTATAAATAATAACAAATTAAAGGATTTTCGAAAATTCTGTCTTGTTTCATTGATCCCCGTTATTACGAGCACGCCATTGACTTATGCCTTAGCGAAGGTTCTGTTTTGTAAATATATTCCTATGGCAATTTAATTTCTGTTTCCTATACAATTATACATAGTGATATGAATAATGACTTATTTTCACAGATGTGCTCACATTATTACTTTTATACATACATTCATCATAGTCACATTTGACACCGAAACAAACTTTCCCGCTGTCAGCTGGAACTCCTTGTTAGCTATAGCAATGATGAACATCAGACTTCGCTGAAATGGGATAGGAGTTCCCACCCAGTCGCACCCGAATGCCGTGTCTCTCACACTCTCCGCCTGAAACATTTTACAGTTTTCAATTAATGTTCTGTGAGCCATGCAGCCTTAAGCTCGACGTACCATCTGCCTGGCACGAGGGGTGTAATGTGCGATATAGATGATCCAGGCGGTTTTGCAAGACAGTAAATTCTTTGCCTAAATCGACTCATAGAATCTGTCCAAGATTGTGTATATTCTACTTGAAGGAACATTTCTTAAATTTAGGATGATTTAAAATGAAGTTATTTGTAGTTTTGTTCCACAATTTTCTGTCATTTGTCTGAAGGCTGTGGAACTATTTGAGTCGCGTACGTGACTTTAAAGCAATAGATTTACCTACCTAATATTGTTATGTAATTCTGTTAGGGAAACTATAATATATTTGTTTGTATTCGATTTGGTAACTGTGCATTTGTTCCGGTTAGGTGCGTAGAAATTTCTGTTGTCTGAATTTAGGACAGGAATTGTAATAATTTTGTTAATTCCAAGATACAAGAGGTGGAAAACTTACTTATAATTTTGAACTTCAATAGCTAACGTTTTGTCTGCTTCATTTTTTGTCACTTTTTTCAAAGTATCTAAGAAATTTCCAAATTATAAATCATATGTGGCAAGTGAATAGTGTTTTACGTTTCACAAGTAGGAATACACTGAATTTTTTTTGTTGTTTAAAATGCTTTAGATATTCCCTGTTTCATTAAGAAGTGTAGTACACACTAAAAACGTCCATGAGACGTTGTTTCTTTTGATATATACGCAAAATATATCCAGTTTTCAAAGTAAGCTCAGAATGCCTGATAATGTCGTGTTCTTGAGCGTTATGTACTTAATGTTTTATGAAATATTTAATAAGTCATTTTCTCTTACATGTTGTGTCAGCTGAGTTCCAAACCAGCAGATCAGAAGCACGTCACTAGCGAACGTCGTGTAAACTGCAACTCCTTGATTCATGTCCGCATAATCTCCCCAGTTCTGTAAATATTTTCATTATATTAGAATTACACGGAAACTTTGAATTCCTTGCAATGGCTTTACTATTGCAGACAGAAGCTATTACAAATAAAACTATTTTATAGATGTATTTTATTTCGCTTTTTTTTATTTTTTGACGCCTCATACGACTGGGGGAGTTTTCAGACTATGAAGGCAACACAGTAACCGAGAAGATGCAAGCAGTTCTTTCCGTGAATTTCATCTAAGAGCCATTTTTTTTCATCACCATTATATATCGGATTAGCTGTTCTTTCGTTAAGTCACATGACTTTTTCAATGTAAAGACCTCTGCTTTCTAACAATGTTCATATTTAGCTAACAAATTACTACGTACAAAAAAAACTCTCTGGAACACTTTCGAACTGACTGTCGAATTCATAATGTAAATTGTGTCTATAAGCGTTCCAAAACAGTGAGAATGACACAGATTTAAATGTGGGGAAGGCTGAGGTGACTGATTCACAGCAGTGGTTTGCTCACCAGACGGTTTCTTTAGGTTGGTGCTTGCACCTACTGATTAGTGATGTGAGCTGTAGCTTAAAGTTGTTTGATGTAACATTTCTTCTGTTGTTAGTTCCTTGAAAACGTGTTTAAGTATGAAATTTACAGAACATTCGATGCTTATATTTTTGATAAAAGAGAGTTATGCGAACCGTGTGTTACACGTAACTGCAAACAAGACTCCAACGTGAATTTCGTGGAAAGGGTATTCATGCAACTGATGTGGATTTCGTGAACTCCACTTGTTATTTGTCTGAGTGTTGAAATACTGCGTAGATTTTGCGAAACTTCGTCACAACGTGGCTTAGCGTGTCCATCGTACATGGACCGTGACAACCGGTTACGGAAAAGAATTGCAGTTGCACTGTCATTTCTTCTTCAGCCCCGTCCTGGGCTAATGACTGTCTACAAATGCTGTAGAGTGTTGTGTCTTCAGCCTCATTCATTTTTTTCTTCTTCCATTTGCACCTTCTTTTTATGTCAGGTTTTAGATTGGCTGTCTTTTTCTTGTGTTTTGTATAATTGGCATGTTTTTTCCCTAATTTTTTGAAAGAATTTTGGGAAAGTTATCCCTGCAGCGATCCTTGTTCTGGGGATAGTTTATGCTGCCAGTCATTAGGAAGTAATGACACATTTTGTGACTTCTGTCGTACTTTGATCGCTGCTTGTTCACGAGCTGCTTTTATGAAAGTGAATATGGTGTAGGCATCTTCTGTACTGGACTGACCTTGTAACGTCCGGAAGCGGTAATTCCGGTTCATGTACACGTCTGACTATGTGGCAAGCCATCAGCGAGCTCCTGTTTCTTGTTGACACCCGTGAATATTAAAACTGGCGACAGAAATTGACCTGCATCATTACAACATTCTATCAAACTAATTTTTTCAGTGTTTGATTTCGATATTAAAACCTTTTTCTATTATTACATAGTCTGATTCTTTACGTATGTGTATGCAACTTTCGTCAATGTTGAAAATGTTCCCAGGTGTGTCAGAATGTTATTTTCGGTTACTACTTTCTCTCTTGTATTAAAAAATGTTGTAACGGTTTTCTGTTTCATTCTTTTTTCTCTAGCTAACGGCAAACCGTCACATTGATTCCACTCAACCTGCATTTCTTTTCCCTCTAAAAAATAAATAGAATTCAACCTGTAATATACTGCATTTTCTGTTTCATTATTGAAATTATTTGAAATTACCATTTCTCTTATACAGAGCTGTACGAAGTGGCACGAACAGTCTGTCTGTGTGGGGTAAATCCTGTTGCACAAAGATTTATATGTTTTTATCTATTTTGTTTAGAAATAACTATTCCGTCTATTTTAGAGGAAGTAGCAAGAGAATAGACAATGTTTAGTAATCTGATATTTATATTCGTAATGTTTAAGAACTGATTTGTAATTCTTTAAATGCGGCAAATCTCCCCTAATTCTTGTGTGGCATCTGTCCCATTCTTCAAGAAGAAATGCTGCAGTCACTCCTCGCATTTACCGAAATCAGTGAAAGACATGACGACTTCGTGATGTAAGGCAAGGCCATCAACGCTAGTTACGTCGATTGGAGCTAATTAAGAATGTTTCATGGGCACTACAATAAAAACTTCGATTGTAAAATTAGTAAATTTACTGCACGAAACCAGTCCTTATGCTTATAAACAGCACCGATATTCACTGCCATCATTCACAACACACCTGTAGACTCACTGAACTAGCACATGTTCTGTGATCTGCTGCAGAGGATTGCCAGATTCCCTCAAATTAAAAAAAAACACCTCTCCCTCCGCTGCAACTCTCCCTCCGCTTCAACCCTTTCGCCGCTGCAACTCTTCCTCCGCTTCAAATCTCCCGCCACTTCAACTCTCCCTCCGCTTCAAATCTCCCTCCGCTTCAACTCTCCCACCGCTGCAACTTTCTGTCCAGGGCTACTTTCCCGGGATTAGTAATATATTCCAGACTTATTTTCGTTTCACAGTTGTACCGTGAATTCTGACGTTATCTAAACTTTATTAGTCTAACTAATGGACAATTGTGCATTAGTTGGACTAACAAAAATTGGGTGTTCTAAACTTCATCATTCAGCTTTGGCAGTAAATGCTTCTTTAATTTTCGCATAGAACTTCATGCTGTCAATTTCCGCTTTTGGTATTGTCATTAATGAAGTCTCTTGAATCGTTTAATGCAGTTAAGCATTTATGTACAGTGGGTTGTCCAACATGTCAGCAATAAATAGTGCCTCTTGATTAGGAAGTATGTTTCTGTGTTTGGGATGTATTTGGATATGTTCAGGATATCAGAGAGCAGTTGTTCAGTAGTTCGACAGAGGCCAGAAACTAGCGATTTCGATTGTTTATTATACAGGATAGCCGAATAAGCAATCCAGCTGTTGGCCTTGCGAGGTCAGACTTGGGGAAAAGACGTACTTTTACATTAGCACTTTCTTTAATGCTGTGAGTTTTTTTAAGTTTATTTTGCCAGTGAATGCTGTGAAGGACGGTTAAATTCCTGATAATAACAGTATCGGCTTAAATGTACGGCAAACATAAAGCAAGGCTGAAAGTATAAGTGTTTACTAAGACTAGCGGTATGACACATTTGTGCAAACAGATGATTCAAAATCATTTTAATTGAAGAATTAAATATTTTATATTTCAGTCGAGTTAACTGCAAGAGTGTTATGCTTAATTAGTTAGTGCCTTTAAAGAAGAATAGAAACAAAAATGTTTATCACCTTGAAGTTTTTCTTTCGGTCTCTGTATGTTGAAACTGTTAATAACAAATGTATGAGACATAACGCGATAGTGTTACATGTCTCTCACTGGCCGGCATATCTGGGAGACTGATACAGCTGTGGTGTTTGAGCAAATGATCCAACATCTCTTTATGTGAAACGGGACAAGCGAAGTGTTACATGTTCGGGGCTGACTGCAGTAAGTTTGCCATGTGAAACCAGGAAGGATTTGAAAATACTCTGTGTAGACAATATACCATGAAAATTTAGTCTCGAAGTTGTCGAATATTTTCCAAACTACACTGTGTCACATTTAAGAAATCTGTCAGTTTATAATGTTACCAATGGCAACAAATCTTATACTGTACCGTAACAACAGAAAAAGCACCGAAGCACATTGAGACTAACAGGACCAGAAAGTGACCGCATAGACCGATATTCAGCGTGCCTTCCAGCTGTTGCATGAACCTGTGAATGAGGAGAGGTATTCTGATATCACAACAGGAAGTGTTTTGTGAAGGATATTACAGTAGGGTGTAATTATATGACTATAAGCTATATTTCACTGTAATTATAAGAATTACTCTTAGGCGGACTGGTTTCATGGTGATTTAATTTTGCTTATCTCAATGAGGAATGGTAACAACATTATAACTGCTTGTTTTCCATATGCAGTTACACCAGTATGTTAGGCTAATTCCTTATGAACTTACGCCATTACTTCCTGATGATGTCGAAAGCACGCATGTAATTTAACTTGCAAGTCGCAGTTTGCAATTACAATATCATGTTCATCTTGCAGCCCGTGTTGAGATGTGATATTTTGCTGTCTGATACCCAGTATGGCCGCTTTTACCTTTTCGAGCTGAGTACAGGCGACTGAGATCAATGTGGTAACCAGAGCCAGGAAACCGCAGGTTATACCCACTCCTACCAGTGATGTGAAACACTGCAAATAGGGGGATATTTACAACTTCGATAACATTTAAAATAAAGCATTTAAATAATTCTTGTGACACTACTTTCAGCTGACTCTAATGACTATAAAGATATCAGTATTCAGATTTACGTGACCACTTTAACTCTCATCACGATTTATGTTTCGTTTATGGATCGTAATATCACAATAGAGTGAATCATCGTTACATTTTGATGTAACTGAATAGGCAACTGTCTGCGCTGAAAGCGCCAACAATTTGGCACCGTTCTGTAATACCCTTTCTGTGTGCTTTCACGAATATAATTACAGTAAAATCTTGCTTGAAAGAAAATCGAATAGTGGGTTATGAATATGTGAATGAGAAAGCTAGGAAAGAATTGTGGAGTACATATGAAGATGGAGACCTACTGTGGAATTTAGAATATTGGCCTGAACGGTAAATCAAAGAATACAGTACACAGAATATTTGCAATTACTGGCCAAAATGTGTAAAACAATTTGCTGTTTCATGTACAGTTATTTCATTGCTTTAATTACCAATTTACTTTCAAATTCTTTTGTTTTATTTTAATGTTCCTTTATGTAGTGTGTGCAGCGAATCCCCCCTGGAGGCAACATGGAATCGAGGTGGTGAATGTACAGTTATCTGCGGTACCATGATAGATTTAACAAAATAATTTTATAACTCAAAGGAACCGTCACGCTTTTGTCGCTTTATCCACATTTGTCAGTGCGCGTCTGTCTGTACTTAGTTGCTTGTGTTTTTGTCGGTTTGGGGAACAGATCACGTGACGCTAGACGTGTGACTTGATGTAGAATTGTGATGGTGGATGGGGTGGGTTGTTAAAAGTTGCGGAAAATTTACAAATAAATTGTGAATATGAGGAGAGAGGGTGCTGTGTTCTTTGTGACAGTGATTATTGTGAATCTTATGGGGTATTAATTAATCATGTATTTCCTGTCTCTGGACTCTAACTACAGTAAGATAACAGAACTAAACTCCCACATTCACATCCAACTTGTTATATTATATACATTATTTAACAACGTTACAAGGTTACACTTTTCACATTCCACCAATATGTGTCCAACATCATTTCATTCAATATTTTAACTTTAAACCTATTTTATTGTAGGTACTTCCAATAATATGTGTATATGTATTGTAAGTCTGAGATATTATTACGTAACCCCAGTCCATGGAACTGAAACCTAATTTATATTTTTACAGGTCTGATTGTCTTGACAGTCGAAACATGTATTCAGAGATGAATGAAAAATTACCATCTAGACAATAAATGTTGTGTAGACGAAAATGTGGACACATACCTTCATTAAGTTCGGACATAACGTGATGCAAAAAGTGAAAGCGATTCTTTATTTAATTGATAGAAAGCGTTACCTGTGAGATGTTAACCAGTTCATAGAACGGTGAAACAGTCCAGTCGAAAGGATACCACGCAATTATTATTGTTTCATGATTTGTCACGATGCGTATTGTTGACTGGAGGAAATGAAAACATAATATCACAATAGCTGCACTTTTGCTGAACAGGTTAATTTTCGGGATCCATCCTGCCGCTGTCAAGTGTCCGGTTTCAGCGTCTCTGGTCGGCAGATCTTCCCACGTGAAGCTGTCTGTTAGGTCCATCGCACGTTCAATACTGCGTTGTCGGAGTCTGCGAGAAAGAAACCAAACTGTGATATAAAGTCAGGTAAATGGGGAAGACTTAAGACCAGGACGAAGCGTCTGACGCCCTGATGTAAAACTACGTCAGAAAAACGAAATTCGTAGCAGAGGTTTTCTGAAAGCAAAATTGTAAATTGACCCTGTGGCGCAGAAAACAATAATTTCCATTTTCAAAATTTCTTGTACCCTCACCCAGAAAACAATTATTCTGGGTGACAAAAACGTAACGGGTGACAACTCATTTTGTCTACTTGAAAACATCAGTCTATGCTGGTAACTTTCAAACTAACTTTACATTTCCGTCTCAACTACATCTTCAAACACTACCATAGTCTTTAAAGTTCTTTAGACTTTGTCTCTACAAAATATTCTTTCATATTTCAATAAAACCGTTTACTCTTTAACATAGAAACTACTTAGGCTAAAGTACATGTTGCATATCTGGAACAATCGGCGTTCTGTTCTATTTATAAATTTTGAAATGAATTTGTGTTTATTTATTATTATTGTTCGAAGTGTGAGGCCGTGGAATGTAAGCAGATGCCTGTGATGTATGAAAGGTGATGAACAGTGTTCTGGCTTACCTGCAGTAAAAAGACATCCATAAAACGTTCGTGAACCCAAACGAAGCACGAATGTTTGTCATGACATGTCCCAAATCATCCCTATACATGTACACATCGGCGAACATCCCTACAAATGTAGTGCAAGTACAGGAAATCACTGTTATCATGTAGATAGCGTAAAGAGTCGACATTTTCTTCATCTTAATCGGAGTTCCTGCTAACCTTAAAAGGAAAATAATGGAGCCGAAACGACTGTTTGACATTTCCTTTACTTCTGGTACTTTGTTGTCCATATAGAAATTAAGTACTTAAAAACAACTGTTCCAGCAGTGTAAAATAGTACCTAAAATACTTTACAATCCAATATCGTCTAGTATTTATTATGTTCCCACTGCTTCACTGTATGTCTGAGAGACAGAACTGCTCTCACGGCACTGAGCATGTTAAAGGTAAATAAGTGACATTTGGGACAGAGAGCTGATCAATAGTTTGCGAAATGCATTATTAATGAGAGATAGATGTTTGTATTTCCGAGTCGTTAATTGATAATTTGGAGTATGCGCAGTTCAGTTTAAGATCGTGCCATTTTATTTGAAAGTTTCATGGAAGGAATGGAAGTGGTTCACTGCTGCTATTGATTAATTCACGATGTGAAAAAATTTCACGGGGTAAGATAGAGATGATGCATTTTTAATGTAATTACATTGTATAAATGAGAATGTAGTGGAACTGTATGCGTGGGTCTGATATTTACGTAACGGCTCTGAAATTTACGTAACTGGCCAAATTTATTGTAACACAGAAGTGAACAAAATTTTATTTACACAACATTGCAAATAGATGAATTTCACAATTTGATAAATCCGTTTGAGATCTCGTCTCCAAATGACACAATGCAGTTCATTTTGATCCTATTACCTCGTTTAATGACCTTGTATACAGAAAGGTCCAGTGCACATTTAACTGTTGCTACGCACTATACTGTTTCCTTTAGCGCTTGCAGTAATAGCAAATTAGCAGATTTAGAAAAACTTGGGGACACGGAAATATATTTAATTGCGGCTGAGACTTTTCTGTCGGTGGTCACTGGACTATCTACACGAAATGTTGACCATGGTGTCTGTGTGACAAAGTGACATGCAATTGGCAGATGCATACTTTCTTAA
>Ga0268261_10004673_pt1 | contig 10288 bp, 5 predicted proteins | sample TergutNc150P1_FD_190353 | JGI IMG/M metagenome (GOLD analysis project Ga0268261, IMG submission 190353) | Nasutitermes corniger P1 segment gut microbial community from laboratory colony in Florida, USA - Nc150 P1 (SPAdes) (version 2) | ecosystem: Host-associated > Arthropoda: Insects > Digestive...
GGATATTTGTCTGTTGTGAGTGTCGTGTGTTGTCAGGTAGAGGTCTCTGCGACGAGCTGATCACTCGTCCAGAGGAGTCCTACCGACTGTGCTTCGTCGTTGTGTGTGATCTAGAAACATCAAGAATGGGTGCTCCATATATATATGACATTAGTAGCCTAAAGATTAATAATTTAACCCTTATCCTGCTAACGTGGAGAAAATGGTGAGCTCATAATAATGCCAGCAAATAGCAGGTGGGATTTAATTCGGGGTTTAAAGGGTTAAAGTTCTATTGGGAAGGTAAGGGCATTTATAAATTCAGAATAACTAGAAAATATCTGCAGCAAATTTGCATGTAATTATTTTAATTTCTGTGCAGAAAAATAATCCGTAGAAGTGCTCGGTGAACAGTTCAGACTTTCAGTTCACTTTTGTATATATTATGTATATTGTGCATAAACCACAGGTCATTTTGCTGCATGTTGCATGAGTGTGTAAATGTTGTGGCCAGATGAACTCCCTGAATGGCACAGGAATACAGTGAATAGCTCCATTTTTGGCTTTGTGGGAGACAATGGGTTTACAGCCTAAACTGTAAAACCAGAACTTGCAGGGAAGACATTATTGATAATATTACAACAGAGAAAAATGGGAATATTAAAAGGGAATATAATTTAATTTTGAAAGCATCCTTCATAAGACCATTTTATTACATTCCACAATACTGTAAAACATACAATGCATCAATTTAAAAAAAGAATAATGTTTACTGATGCATGAAGGTTTTCCTTCATTTCTGCTCTTTATGTGCTGTTCTCCTGAGACCACCATTACAGCAATAAATGTGGCAGCTGAAACAACAATGTTAAAAAAAAAAACCTTTAGGTATGTCACTTCTTGTGCCATTCAATAAAAAATGTATCTGCTTGTATACAGAATGTCTGAGAAAGAAATTCAGGGATTTGTAGTGTAATAATTGGTGACAGAGAGCAGTGCAGATGGGTGGGTGGGGGGGAATCAGCTGACACAACACTAAATAGTAGCTTTTAGTGTGAAGGAAAGAAACTCAAACTGGCAACATGACCCATTGGTAACGATGATGATGATGAAGCAACAGTATTCAACTTGAGCTGCAGTCATAAACCTGTGAACATCCGGACTAATTTTATGTTTTGTTGATCGTGCATCCTTGTATAATCTTGTGAACAGAACCAACTTGGTGCACAAATTTTCTTAATATGTTTATTGCTTTTCTCTACATGTTTCGAGCAACTATGTGCCCATCATCAGGAGAAAATTACCGTAACTATGCGACATCTGGTATTTGTCACTCTATATAGGCAACTGTTCGGTATGCGGGTCGGCCGGCCCGCATACTGGACAGTCACCTATATAGAGTGACAAATACCAGGTGTCGCATAGGTACGGTAATTTTCTCCTGATGATGGGCACATAGTTGCTCGAAACATGTAGAGAAAAGCAATAAACATATTAAGAAAATTTGTGCACCAAGTTGGTTCTATTCACAAGATCCAGACTAATATCTGAGGACCGTTCACACCCTGGCCAGCAGTGCAAATGTCACTGTTGCTACCGAGTCTGTGATTTTGTTTTGAACATACTGCAAATCATAGGGATACAAAGTGCCCTTTACATATTCTTTGTACCCAAATAGAAGATGATATTATCGTAATTTATAATCTAAATACAGGGGTTGCCTTACTAATATACACGAAGTGTACAGCCCTGCGGTTACACTATGTACCAGCAAGTTTAACATTAAAAGCACTCTATATTACACCCACAGAGTACATTATTGTGTTTTGTATGGATCTCAGAACCAAAAACAATCCCTGCACAGCACTGAACCCAGATGCAGTGTGTTTACTGCATGGTATAAACTGAATATTTGTACATAATTCAAGGTAATCTTAGTGTTTAAAGGGTCAAACATGTTCTGTATACAGATTTTCCTGAGAACTGGGAATTTGTGCAGGCAGATCTTATATATGGGTAAATATGGTGACTTCATAGAAAGAAAGGGGCCACGGAATGTGCCCATTACTAACTGTCCTCTGACCGGGAAGGAAGATGTGCAGAACATTACAAACTGTAGGAAGGGGCACTGCTATACTGCTCAACTTGTGTGTCATGTTGTACTGATCAGTACCACAAAACCTGACATATTTCACCATTCATTAGTGATATCTCTGATGTTCTGCCTTGCCCCACCACTAAATATACCTCCTTAAAATCCCAGAATTCTTTCTTGGGCACTGTATACTGTTTTACTGGAAAGAATGTGTTGTATGGAATAATGTGTGATGAATCGCTCGTGCACAGGTCACCATGGGATGAATACTGGAGTAAAGGCAGCACAACCACACCTATTCCCCCACCACTTCCTAATAAATATATAAATGATTATTACAATAAAAACAGTGAAGATAATTCATATCCTGGCAGCGTGTCTACCAGCGGAACAAAAAGTCCATTTGACCTCAACCAATATTTTACACAGTTAAAAACAAGCAGCCCTTATTCATTCAACACTCAAAACACAACAACAAGAACTCCGCTAAGCTTCAAAATATTTGCCTCATATTCAACAACAAGAAACCCATATGATTTTCGTAACCTGAACCACTACACCAGCACACGGAACACCAACAATCAGGCTTCTGACTCAATCATATTTCCCCAGGACAATTACAATGAATATTATTCAAATACCACTTCAAAATATACATACGTAGGATTCAATTATTATTCAACAACTGCCAAACCTGAACACACATCTAACTCTGTATATAAACAACCATATAATAATTATTATGCATTTACAACCCCCTCAACAACCACCACCACCAAGAAATTCCATACATTTTACTTTCCCTCAGCTTCGCAAAATTCACCGTCTATTATCAGCAACATGAATATAGAAGCTTCAGTTTCTAACGGTAAGTAATGTTTCTTAAAGAAGATGCTGCTGGAACTGACACCCATAAAAGGCTTCATAAAATTCTACATAAAAAGTGGCTCATTGTTTCTTAAAATATCTGTTGCTTTAAAAATAATTATGTTGTTTTAAATTCTCACCTTCTTCATAAATGTCATATTCTAAATTGCAATAAAATTTAACTCCTTTACTTACTTAAAGAAATAAATGAAATGACAAATAACATTTCTTCATGCATCTTTTGATTATTAAAACCAAACTTAACAACTTCATATTAAAACCTCATATCTATCAATTAAACCTATGTTGTTGCTCTCATCTTTACTTAAAAACATGAACTGTCAATTCTGTATCATGAGGTTGTAAGCAATTATGAAATGAGACTTTGTTTTATAACAAGGCATATTAATTCTGCTTTACTTCATCACATGCAACCCTCTTAAAACTACCGTCACACAAGAAGACAACGTACAAGCATCCTGTACTTCCTCTTATTGTCAGCCTCTGTCCTCTTCACTGCATGCATGCATGGGGGTAGATTTTAAATTGTAATCAGTTCTAGAACAAATATATATGATATACTATCACAGACTGCAGTTTCGTCCTTTACATGCTTATTGCCACTAGTACGAAAAATAAGAACCAGCCAGTGGCCACCATGTGCAGCAGCATGTGGAAACCACACACTGCTTGCTGCACAATCTAATTGGAGGATATACTATTCTAATATATATCCAACAAGATGTAACGTTACACAGTTTATTTTATCTGAAAACTGCTCTACATAATTCGGGTGGTACCTCCACCCAACATCAGGAGCGCATACAACTGTATCTACAGCATTTGGTATTTGTCACACTGTTACTGCTACCTGTCGCTATCATGGAAGAGTTGGAACTATTGTGCTGTGGGTGGTGTACGACACCTGCAGCACACTCAAACTAGTTCCAACTCTTCCACGATAGTGACAGGTAGCAGTAACAGTGTGACAAATACCAAATACTGTAGATACAGTTGTATGCGCTCCTGATAATGGGTGGAGGTACCACTCGAGTTATGTAGAGCAGTTTCCAGATAAAATAAACTGTGTAACGTTGCATCTTGTTGGATATATATTAGAATATTATTACAATGCACGGATCCATGAACATTAAATGGAGGATATACGTTTTCAGGCTCTCACAGCGGTTGTTGATAAAATGGAGGGCCTTCTTTAGGATTTCTGTGCTGTGTAGTGGTTATCTGTTCTGACGTTTCGGAAGAATGTGCTGCTTATAGCTTCAGGGTGACTGAGTTGGTTTGGCTGGATGCTCAACTGATCCAGCCAAAAGAATTCAGTCCACCCTGTTGATGGAGGCAGCACGTTCCTCCGAAACATCAGGACATTTAACCACTAAACGGCACAGAAACTCAAAAGACCCATAACCTTACTGAGGGTTACACACACAAAACTATAATTTTACTTGTTATTATGAATGGGTGTGAAACTTGGTTTCCCACCCTGTAAGGACAAAGATTACGGGTGTTTGAGAATCAGGTGTTGAGGACAGCGCATGGCTACTTGGGTAACAAGGGCTGGAGAAGATTACATTATTATGAGTGTCATTATCTGTATTCTTCATCATGTGACCTGGGAGATAAAGTATCATGTCACTCCATTTATGTCATGCTGAAAATAGAATTTCTCTAATGTTTTAAGGCGCATTAAAGTTTAAAGCTTTTAGATGACCGACATACCAACTTGAACAAATACTGAGGAGAGGTTGAGGTATACTGGGGAATTGGCAAGTGAATGGAACACAGTATTATATGTCACTGCTTGTCTCTGTCCATGCTATATGTTCAAGGTCTAGCAATTAAATACAGAAATGCCAAAATTACAGTCCACAGTTTGATGTTCATGTGACCATGCATCGTGATAAATTTCTTACAATAAAACCAACTAGATGCATTAATTTCTCAAATTTATTCTTGAAATGAAACTCTGTGTGTTTCAGACAGTTTCTCTGTCCATCATACAGGTTATGCTGACAGCTTGCGAGCAAGCTGTCAGCATAACCTGTATGACATATACCATTGCTGTGTGTACAGTGAAATCTCCTGATGATAGACAGAGGAACTGTCTGAAACACGTAGAGTTTCATTTCAAGAATAAATTTGAGAAATTAGTGCATCTAGTTGGTTTTATTGTAAGAAATACAGTCCATGGTGTCTAAGAACAAAAACAGAAATGTTACAATAAAGCTCAAAACCATACTGGTTGCCTTTCTTATGTGAAGGGAATTATCTGTTACAAGGTTATACCTATGGAATAAAAACCAACTGATGTCACTATTTCAATTTTATTTATATATTGCCGGATCTATACATGTTTCGGGCCCACAGGCCCATCCTCAGGAGAGTTCAAACGGCTGTTCACACAACCATTGGTTCAGTGTCTGTACTGCTCTGGCCGTGTGCTCTGTATGTTGTGCATACATACAGAGCACACGGCCAGAGCAGTACAGACACTGAACCAATGGTTGTGTGAACAGCTGTGTGACCTCTCCTGAGGATGGGCCTGTGGGCCCGAAACATGTAGAGATCCGGCAATATATAAATATAATTGAAATAGTGACATCAGTTGGTTTTTATTCCATATGTTGAAAGGATGCATGGTACAAAAAGCTTAAAAGGTTGTACCTCTTAAACAAAGTTATCCCAGCAATCTACTTTAAGGTTTTTGGATATTTACAACAGTGAATTTTTGAAAATAACCAAATCTGTGACTGGAAAAGTGGGCTGCACATCATAACGCATATTCCCACGCCTCACTTTTTGGCACAGCAGTTATGGTCAAATGCGTATATAATGTTGGAACATCACTGTCCTGATTTGGCCCATTTTTTGACATTTTTACTCTCCTTAAAAGGGGTTCTCACTTTGAACACCTTTACATTCAGTGCAATGTGGGGATATTACTGAAAGTCTTTACATTATTTTCCAACATTGTTCTCAAGCAAGGCAGAAATGTGTGTCCGAAGTCTGTAGGCACTTTTGAAGGGCACTCTCATGAATGTCTGTAACATGTATTTGTATTACAGAATGTTTGTCAGAGCATACACATAATGTGTGCATCAATTAACATGCATGTATAGAAATGCCAGCATTATTCTTACTGGTCATGGGTCATTGCTGTAAATAAATGCTTGCTTTTGGTATTGGTGGTTAGCATGGGTATACTCAAATATTAATGTAGTTTAATTACAGTGACATGTAAGTATACAAATACTTTGATAATTATACATCAGAATCAAGTTCATTACAATGTCAATTCTCATATTAATTTATTAAAATTATGGCTGCTAAAGAAATCAGTTTTGTACGAAAATAAAAATCTACAACAACAAAAAAAATGAGGGATTGTCATTTATTTTAATGATTATATAAATGTCACAAAATTCTCAGCAGAGCAAACTTAGGTTAAATTAGGTTAGGTTAGGTTTGGTTCATTCTAAGACACTCAAATAATAATTATAATAGCAGATTATATACTAGTATTTATTATGAATTAAAATCATGTTCATACACACAACTGGATGGAAAATGGAACATTTTATTAATGTAATGTGACTCATACCGCTCTGCTAAATGTAAAGAACAAATAAATATCTGTCGAACACAACATATATTTCATACAGAGAATATAGTAACAGCTACATGTTTCAGCTTTTATTAAGCCACCTTCAGTCTGTGACACACAGATTCCTAGAATGACATTGCACAACGTACATCAGAGCAAAAACACCCCTGGATGTCACATCCGTGGCTTATGTTTCGGACCACTGACTATGATTTTATCGACTATAGTGTTATACTTCTATACAGCATGCAACTACGGTCTCAAAGAGCAAAAGTCATCATAAGCCAATTTATCTCATTGTTTTAATAATATATTTTACAGTAATTGGTTTATGATGTTTACGAATAATAAATGCAACAATTTTGAGATACAAATGTTCAATAATATCATTTGCACTATTGTATATTATGCCTTTTTTATGAAAACTTTTACAGCTTGATGATGGCTTAATTAAAAGCCAAAACACACAGGTGTTTTTAGGTTCACTATATGAATATATATTTTTAGAGGATAGTGATTCGTTCTTGAAGCATTTTGCATTGAGCAGGTTGATGTAATAGCACTAGTTGGAAGATGACCAGTTCAAATCTTAGCCAAGACACCTGCTAGCATAACTACTTTTTTTATGACTTCCCTTAGTCATCAAAGAAAAATGTAAGGACAGTGCCTCAGTCAGGACATGACTGCTTCCTTCCAAAAGATTTCTTATATACTGTTCACCTGTTACCCATTGACAAACATTATACAATTCAGCAGTGAATCCTAATCCAGAGATCAGGTCAGCGAAATGGTGTAATGCCACATTGTGTACCCTTCTGGTACACCTGACCTCCAGATCAAGACTCACCACTGACACAATTTATTGTCCTGACAGCATCAGAGAATAACAAACTCCATGGACCAGAGTTCTGCTTTACAAGCTAATAGTTCCTCAGCTGCTCTAGCAATTCATGGCATTTTATGAAACAGTTCATCACCATGTTCACCAGAGCCTAACACCTGTCACTATCCTGAGCCAGATCAATCCAATCCACCCCTCCCCTTCCCAACCAAACTCTTAATGATCCATTTTAATATTATCCTCCAATTTACACCTAGATCTTCCAAGTGGTCTCCTTCCCTCATGTCTCCCCACCAAAACCCTGTATGCACCTCCCCTCTCTCCATTCGTGATAGATGCCCAGTCCATGTAATTTTTCTAGATCATAATATAATAATAATAATAAAAATAATATTCATTTATAAGACTTTTTTGTACTGTATGATAAGTGTTCAGGGTTTGCCTTTGGCAACAGTTTCTAGCAGCGCATCTAGGGCCATCCCTGTATACTACACTGAATGAAAATGAATCTGAAAAATATAAACAGAAGCAGTCATGGGCTACTGTAGGCTACTTATGCAGCATTTGATAGTAAGGACTAAGAGAAAACTTCAAACGCAGGGCCCCTGAGTACAGAACAGGAGAGGTAACAATTCCATTGTAGTGTTACATGGAAAGATAATTTGCCATGTTAATAAAGGTCCAACTCGATGCAACAGTATGCAGACATTTATTCACTGCCACGTCACTCTACATGTTTCGGGTGTCACGCAGTCAGGAGTCAGGTGTCAGGTGTCAGGAGTACTAAAAACTGTATCTGCTACCTCTGGTGTACGTCATGGTAATGGTGCCGTTACCTCCTTCCACCGTGGCCGGATCAGGCCACGGTGGAAGGAAGTAACGGCACCATTACCATGACATACACCAGAGGTAGCAGATACAGTTTTTAGTACTCCTGATGATAAGCGCGTGACACCCGAAACATGTAGAGTGACGTGGCAGTGAATAAATATCTGCATACTGTTGCATTGAGTCGGACCTTTATTAACATTGAATCATGATGCACAGAACCATGTGTTTAAAATAATTTGCCATGTTGAGAATACATTGTACAAGATGACGGTTTCTAATAATTGCACACTTTCAGTTCAGAATGGGATACTATCAAAATATGTACCATTTGACAAATGGTATATGACTGATATAAGTACGTAACTTCAAGTGCTTCATCAGAAATAATGAAACATTGCAAGCACTGTTTCCTTCATGTTGTTATATGGTGCTATTTTGCAGTGGGAGACACTGAGGAATGTATGGACAGAGTTGCCAACATCAGTGGAAGCATGACATGTCAGCAGTTCCTTACTCGCTACGGCTTCCAGTACTGTTCGTACAAGTACATGCAACGCAACTGCTGCGCATCACAGAAAGCCATCTGTGCCCCTCCTATCATGCAGAATTGAACATCCTTTCTTTATGCATGAACTCCTAAGTTTGTCACCATTATCAGTAACATAGCCTAAGCTTAAGGATCTTCAAACAACTCGATCCTTACGTCTGGGTGACAACTACACTGTGCAGTGACTCAGTAAGATACAAATCTGTCATGAGAGATTTCACAAATGTGCCTGAAATTTAGCTGTAATTCTTAATTTCAAATCATGTGTTTTCAGGTATTTACCTGACGAGGGAATAATCATAATAATTTTCATTCAGCAGATTACAAATCATTCATGTCACGAGTTAAATGTTAACATTTATGAGTACAAGACATGACACCCCAGTCACGAATTTTACATAAGACGGAGGTGTTTACAGTGATCCCAAAATTATCATGTAAAGTGAACTTGACACATGATTTCCTGTTAAAAATATAAATCTAAGTTTCATGATTAAATTATCATATTTAATGATAGATACTGACAACGAGAATGTTAAAAAAAAATTTAAAAATGCCAAACAAATCCTCATATGAACATGGGTTCATGCATTTAAGCAATAATTTGTATGTGAATTGCCTAGTATCTCGTCAGACACTACCAGTGAAGGGGATGGAAGGTGGAGAAAGATATATTAATAATGGCGGATATTGGGGCGAAAAGAAATAAATTTGAAGATGACAGTGTGCGAAACTGGTGAGAGAGAGAGAGAGAGAGAGAGACATGATCTCAATAAATGAGACAACTGCCAGTTAAGCTTTCCTAAAAGTGATCGTGTCACTGAATTAATTCAAGGAACTTTCACCTCCTGCATTTAACTTAATGTAATATTCAGTATGCAACTGTGATAGTAGACATACTAACTCATCACATACCCGTTGATACCCGATTAACTGCATAGACAAGAAACAACTGTTACAGAGCATAAATTAAACATGTTTATGTGATTATTTCTTTTATTCCAACTCATGCACACTTTTACACACTTTAAAAACACTAATTCACATTAATACTTAAAGCACTTAAAAACATTTTAAAAAACTTGCCCCTACATGTTTTGGTCCATATTTACGACCATCTTCAGGGGGCTCATGAGCAGTGCTTTATGACGTTACTAAGCTGAATTCCATGGATGTACGTTCGTTATGTTCTTGTACAGGATGCAGCCATATGTCACTATTGTCATTTGTGTGTGTGTGTGTGTGTGTGTGTGTGTGTGTGTGTGTGCGCGCGCGCCTGGAGTTCCTGTCCTGGTGAAAACTGGTCATAGAGTCATAGACTCTATGACCAGATTGTCGGTTGTGTGTGTGTATGTGTGTGCGCGCCTGGAGTTCCTGTCCTGGTGAAAACTGGTCATAGACTCTATGACCAGATCATCGGTTGTGTGTGTGTGTGTGTGTGTGTGTTTGTGTGTGTGTGTGTGTGTGTGTGTGTGTGTGTGTGTGTGTGTGTGTGTGTGTGTGTGT
>Ga0268261_10004674_pt1 | contig 10288 bp, 7 predicted proteins | sample TergutNc150P1_FD_190353 | JGI IMG/M metagenome (GOLD analysis project Ga0268261, IMG submission 190353) | Nasutitermes corniger P1 segment gut microbial community from laboratory colony in Florida, USA - Nc150 P1 (SPAdes) (version 2) | ecosystem: Host-associated > Arthropoda: Insects > Digestive...
TAAAGCTCAAAGACTAAGTTGGTTTGGTCACATACAAAGGATGCCAGATACCAGAACAGTTAAGAAGATATTTAATTGGAAACCTCTAACCAAAAGATCTCAAGGAAGACCCAAGTACAGATGGGAGGATAACATCACACAGGACATCTGCCAAATTAAGATCAAAAACTGGATAGCCTGCGTCCAGGATATAGGGAAGTGGAAAGAGGTCATTGAAAAGGCCAAAACTTCCAACTAGGAAGCTCAGTGCCTGGAAGAAGAAGAATGTACATGAAATACCATCATGTTCAAAAGTATGCTTACTCGTAAATAACTGCAATGTTTCCAATTCAAATTTTTGATAAGCAAGGAAGCAGTCTTTCAATATCACTCTCAAACACTAATGTGTCGAAATGCACACAATTCGTCACACTGAGATTCCCGCATCACTAGACTGTTAGGTTGCAAACACACCTTGTGCCAAAAACGGGGGGGGGGGACTCTTCAATGTCTTTTCCTAAAAACATAACATGCATTGGTATTAAGGATCTGTCAAGTTTTTTGTCTCCTGTAAAATTGTGTACCAGTGAGTTATGACGAATTGTTGTTTCAAGAACGATATGTAACATAAATCTGTTGATACTGTTATTATACTCACTGCTCTTGCCTGCGACTGGGACGACAATGTCTTCTTAGAACCACCTGCGAAGGCAACATTTAATCCATCAATCACCATGTCATATGGAGCGGTCATTTTGACAAAGTGTAAGAATCCTTTTATTTCTTCAGGTGTAGTATTGCGGAATACGTCTTTACCAACTACAACCCTGTCCATGAAAGCACACTGCAATGTTTGAAATTCTTCCTCTGTTATAGTGATGGTATTTAAGTGCTTCTGGCATGATTTACAGATACCCCTGAAACAATTCATAGTACATTCTAACTTCATCTTAAAGTATAAAAATTATGTTACAACATGATGTTCTGGGAAGAATTAACGATTACAATTTTGCTTTAAACATTTCAGTTTGTTTGGTGTTAGCAGAAAGCACTTCCAACCAACAAGAAGTACTTCATCATCACCCACAAAAAAATATCAACTTCAGTGCACTCAGTGAATGACAAATTACATAAAAAATAAGAGAATATGCTATAACAGAAGTAGGAAACATATGTCCAAATATGAAAGTATGGGGGGAATTTAAAAATGATTTGAACTTAACTCATTTACATCAAATTATCTTTAGGCTGAATACTGAACAACTGCTAGCTCGACATATTCCCCTCCTGGGTTATGTTTATGTTCATTTTCAACTACGCACTGCAGCCTTTTAAGGCTTATTGTGCAATCTGGGTTAGACATTCAAACTTTCGCCACCAGGCGTCTCCACGCATGTCACCACGCGAGAGCACCCAGCAGTGGAAGGTGGAACTGTGGGCGAGAAATTTCCGGTAAATTTTGCCTAAATGCCGACTTACACGTTACATTTAGGAATCTTTTACATGCCGTAAAGCTACAACATGGGACCGACGGCTTTACTTCCCTTCTGAAGGAAGGTGTGCTGAGGATTTTTTCGCCCTAAAAATCCGACGGCTTCGGCCATGTGCGAACCCGCGAAATTGGGTACCAAAGGCCAGCACACTACCTCTAGACCACCAAAGCCGCTGTTCCTGGGTTATACATTGCTGCCATCTCCTTGGAAGCCTCTGGATGGCTTCACAAAACTGTTACATGTTTTAAAATACCACTAATGGACAGCTGCCTGTGCATCTCCCTTGCCACTGTTGAAGCTCCGTACCCAGCTGAACACAGTACTGCACGCAGTGATTTCTCTCCACAAATTGCAAATAACTGGTAACAAATATATAACGGGGTAACACCTTCCTACAGGAACTACATGGTCTGTATCTGTCCATGACAATCACCTTCCATTTTGCACTTGCTCACATGCTTCGACCCCGCTAGACTGGGTAATGATGCAGCAGCTTTTCACAGGCATGCACAACTAGGGCAATCTGACGGTCAAATAATGCACTAAGACTACATTATCAGATGATAATTTTCGCCATCTCACACACTGCTATTTGCTGAAACAGCCGCCCCTGTTAAAATGAATTCTGAACACCCTTCATATACATGAAACAGAAAATAATACTAGAATCTCTGCACTCATTGTAACACACTTTCATCTCTCTTTCACCTTCATACAGTACTACCTGTCTACTTCTACCACTCCACACCATTTCATATTACATTACACTACACACAGCTACTGAAAATGAATATCCTGAAGAGGTGTGATTCGCAAAGGCTCAAATCTGTAATGACAAATCAGAAACATCTGACCACAGCAATCAAGCTGATTGCTGTGCTAGCATCACCTCATATCCCAAAACTCTATACACAATAAAAGTCATTGCTACTACTAATAAAATAAGTGTAAAAGAAACAACTGTTAAACTAACCTACAACCACTGTTTGGTATACAACACTAGGTTTAAGAAAAGGAATTACAACAATTAATTATTCCTAAAGAAAACAAAAAAGTACACAAACTTACAAAATTAAAACACGTAATATAAGGGTGGCCTGAAAAGTTCTCAGCCTAACAATGAAAAACGAATTTATAATTTCAAAATTATTTTTATATTTCAACATAATCTCCCTTAATGCATTTATTCCTGCCATGCTCCAGCGCCATTATCCTGTCACTGTAGTGGTTCTTTGTAAGATCTGCAAAATACCCCTCTACAGCTGCAATCGCCACTTGATTCGAAGAAAAACACTGACCAGCGAGGAAGAGTTTGAGTTTTGGGAACAGAAAGAAGCCAGAGGGAGCCAAATCTGGAGAATAGGGTGGAAGTTCCAACAATTCATAGTGCAGATCCCTTAACTTTCCCATTGCCAAAACACTTTTGTGGGCGGGTGCATTGTCCTGATGAAAGATAATTTTTTTTTTTCTTTTCCAAACCAGGTCTTTTCTCACAAATTTTTTCTTCTAGTCTGGTTAAAAGATGGGAATAATATTCCCCGGTTATTGTTTTACCCTTTTCAAGATAATCAATAAACAAAATGCCTTCAGCATCCCAAGACACCGATGCCACGACCTTTCCAGCTGAAGGAACCGACCTTGTCTTCTTTGGCACTGAACAACCGGCTTCTGTCCACTGTTTTGACTGCTGTTTGGATTCTGGTGTGTAATGGTGAATTCACGTCTCATCCATAGTAACAAATCAACGCACAAAATCAGTTTTATTTTTGTTAAAACGCTCCAAGCACTGTTCACAGATTTTCATGCGAGTGCGTTTTTGATCTGCTGTGAGCAAGAACGGCACCCATCTTGCGCAAAGCTTTTTCATATCCAATTCTTCATGCAAAATATATCCTACACGTTCTTTTGAAATGCCTGTGGTCTCAGCAATTTCACGTACTTTCATCCACCAGTCATCCAATACCATATCGTGCACTTGTTCAATGATTTCTGGTGTTGTTGCACTTTTTGGGCGTCCTTCACGTGGATCATCTTCAAGGCTGGTACGGCCATGTTTAAACTCGGCAGCCCATTTCTTAATCGTCGAAAATGAAGGAGAAGAGTCCCCATAAACTTTTATGAACTTTGAATGAATTTCATTTGGCATTAAACCTTCTTTTATAAAGAATTTTATAACTGCACAATACTTAATTTTATCCATTTTAAGGGACACAGACAACACTCCTGCTTCAGACAGCTGTATAAAACAAACTACTTGATAGAATGACTTGCAATTTCACATGGATGCTTATGACAGATGTACTAACTTATGGGGGAAAAATCTTGCTGATAGTGTCGCCATCTATGGTCGAGGCCGAGAACTTTTCATACCACCCACGTAATGCCTCTGATTCAGCACACTGCATGAAATGAAAACATGAAAAGTACCGTACCTGCTAGAGCAACAAGGAGGTCTTAGATAGAATATAAATGTATCAGCAAAAATTAAGAGAAGTGCTATATATATAATGAACAATGACACGGACAAACTTTCGACAAAATTAAAAAAACACACAACTCTTTTCTACTCACAGAGAAGGCACTAGAATTCCTAAACTATTCAGGTACAATAAAGGTAATAAAATGCCCAAAATGTGGGAAAAATATGTAAATGCACATAATGAATGTCATACAGCAAGAAAAAGTAAACGGCACTTGCTGTTCACAAGGCGTAATACTACTAACATACAAGCAGAAAAGTTTCATCAAACACTACTAAATTAGAGTGCCAAATACAGCACACCACTGACAGTTTTGCTGGCATGTAATATTAGAACATAGAGAAACAACATCTGAAAAGTAAAAGTGTCACAGTATTCTATGTATGACTTGATGTAATCAAATGGTGAATATAAAAATTACTGCAACACATCTGTCACAATATTAAATTTGTAACAAACTGGTGTAGCAAACTGTGGTAATTTAGAAGTGGTAGGGTAACAGTCAGCCTAGTGATCAGTAATATGTCTGTGGGGTTTTTTCACTGTCAGAGATTCAGACTGTATTAAATTTGCCACACAGCCTCAAAGTTTCACCATCATAGTACTATTTATAACAATTAATGTGACAAAGGTTTAATACATAACCTATGGGTAGTTTTGTAAACTATCTCCATCAAAATGACCAAAGGATAGCCTTCAGAATAGAGTGGTATATGTTTGTAAGATGTTATACCAGTGATACATGGCACTGCAAACTTTGGTTGACACAAGAAAATGTAGGTGCCATGAAATTTGAAGACAGGGGGTTTGGTATAGTACAATGCCCTAAAACACGAAGACACGTTTTCAGTAAAGGTACGTTGGGTGAGTTAGTCTTCATTAGGTTATGTTATATTACTGCTCAAGTTAGTTTAAAAAGGATACCACAAAATTAACTGAACTTAAATTTAACAAAAACTTCTATTAGATGAGTTTAGTTTTTGTTAGGTTAGTGCATTCACTTGGGTTGTGAATATGGCATAACAAAATTTACCAGTACATATATCTCATTATTTCTGCTTATAATACACAAAGTTCACTGGACTTCTATTTGGTGTGTTTAGTCTGCATTAGGTTACCACTGGTTAGGTTAGTGTTCAAGCAGGAGTTTTAATATGATACAACAATTAAAGTATGTACATTTGCTAATTTAGACCTCTAGTGGTAAAACATTGGTCATCTAACTGCCTTCTTTGTAACTCTGACTATTATGCTATTAGGTTTGTAATCTACACAAATTACATTTCAGAACAACAGTGACAAACACATCACAGTATGCTGAAGGCATACCCTTCAAAATATCACTCATTACCAACATGACATTAAGACATATTGACTTCACCCAGCCATCATATTCTTTTACATTCTGCAGGAAAATTAAGTTAACAAACAATGGACATTTTAAATATTTATTACAACATATAGTTTCTACTACAGTTTGTAAAGGATATTATGTTATATTATACCAGGTATTTTGGTTGTCTTGGTATCTGTAAGCTTTGACAGTGACAATCACAGAGATGGGTGGATCAATAACCACTTGTACAATCTTTTAGAAACACCTAAACCAGACATACACAAATCCTAGGTCCCTGACCAAATTTTGTATCATGGTGCCTAATACTTCCAGCATAATTGTTTAAGTCTGTTTACTTACAGGGGGGGGGGGAGTGTCATTTCACACGCACAAAACAGAAGTGCTAGTGAAAACTGAAGCTGTGCATGACTCTAAGCTTCCAACATGATGCAAACGAGACCTTTGCTCTACTGGGCTGTTATACAGTGCAGATCAGTAGTTAGTCACCAATGTTATGTTGCAGGATAACCTATCGGCCCCATCTTCAAGGAAAACTGACAAGTCCCAAAATGTCCGTACCTAACTTCCAATCTATGCTGTGTAACATCCCAGGACAGCAAAGATCTCAACATTGAGATTCACAGGTAACTAAAGAAATCCGAGTCCTCAGTATGGAACTTGCTTCAAGTCACCATTCCAGGTCATAGCAACTGAAGGTGGAACCCAGATTTCTAGAAAATTAGTGAATCCCTAAACTGAACAATTCTCCCTGTACTCTTTTATCATGCCATGGACAGTAATATGCAAACGGAAATAAAGCTCAATGAACACATACAGACACAAAACCAAGCTATGCACTAATAAAGTACACAGTAACTGCCACTGCCTTAAGACTGAGCAAAAACAAAGGCAAGGAATGTATACCTGTCAGTCACTGATGAGAACTCAGCATGCACCTTTGTGTCATGACCTGCCGTCTCCTGATAATACACCCTTATCCGTTCAGCTACATCCTTTGTTGGCTTCAAGCCATTTTCAGTAAACATCTTAAGGAACTCTTCTACCATTTGCCACCTAAGTTTGTGACTTGGGAAAGTTCTGTGACAATAATCCAGCTGAGCATGGAACACTTCCGGTCTTATGTTCCGTCCCTGCTGCAACATTTCACTAATCAGCCGTACACTTGTATTTGGTTCATCATTATCATAGGCAGTCTTGATTAAAACACTGTACACAGCGCTTGCAGGAGAACAAGTCAATTTAGTCATATCAAGAAGATCCAGCCCCAACTTCCAATTACTTGTTAAACACAGGCCCAGGATTGCATTTTCTGCTGTGTATGCATCCATTATTGGGCATCTTGAACAAAGATCTTTGTACATAGACATTATGAGTTGTTCATCAATGCCTTTCACTCTACATAAGTAACACATTCTCATAAACTGTGCTATAGTAGCAATATTGAGTTTCCTGCCAGAAACAGTGAGATGTTCTAGGTAAGACAAGCCCACATCCAGCTGCACTAGTCTGCCACAAAGTCCTATTATAATAGCGTCTATATTATAAGGACTAAGTGCCCTGTTTTCGGCACACACTTTATCTTTAATTGCTTCCCATTCGGGGGATGAAAGCCGATTCCCTTTTGAAATAACTGAAGCAAGAAAATCATCACTCTGTGCAGTATCGTTGTCATTACCGTTATCACCGTCCTTTTCGTCCTGAGACTGAAGAACAGCATATTTACCACTCTTTGGGATGCCACTTGAGAATGAATGTGTTTGCTTATGCAGTGAAGTTGTTCTGAAACCTGGAAACACATTCAGAACTATGCATTTACACTCTCGCGTTCGTGCATTCCCACAGTGTAATACACGCCGTAAGGCTATGAATGTCTGCAAACACTTCTGTGTCGAAAATATACATTTCAAGTGCCCTGACATGGTGAAAACGTATTATTATCTGAAACTGGGATGTGTCCCTGAAGCTAAAATGTATCACTTAAAGCACATGCACATGGTTTAAATATTTTCTTCCCTGCTTTATACATTTCACAAAAGGCCCGCAAGTTCACTGTGAAACATGCAGAATACCAATGTAATAATGTCTAATGCAGTTCCATGCACTTCAGTTGGATTATACCTCATCACTTCAACGACAGTTTAACATATCGCAGCCAATTCGCAGATACAGACATACCTAAGCACTGGCACGTGTGCATCATTCCCATGTGTACATTTGTCCACGGATCAGAAGTAGCACCATTTCTCATTACATCCAATTGTTTGAAATATGTGTAATTTTACTACACGAACCAAGCATTCGTATTAAATTAAAAATATTACGATTTCATGTGTGTAATTCCAACCCCTCGCTACCAACATACAACCCTACACTGTAACCGACGAAATACTACACTATTCAAGTCGACTGCCATGTTGGCTTCTATTACAGTTATCGCTGAAAAATCTGCCGTAGTAATCTGTGATTTGCGGTGCCAACCGTAGTTTTTGGAATACGCAACATATGAAGAGATGACAAGGAGGAATTTATTAATCATTGCCCCTATCGAATAGAATGGTGATAAAACCTTTGTTTAATACTAACAAACGTCTTTTAATTTGTAAATGTAATACCTGCTGCCAGTTTCGTAAAATACACTTCAGTAGCTTCAGCCACAGTAGTATTTTCTATTAATAGGCAGAGACTTCTCATCTTTGTGAAAGATGAGCCGTTGTCTTTCAGCTAGGCAATGTTCATTTGAAGCTCACTACACTGTTTACCTAGATGCAAACGAAAGCGAAAGGCACCAAACAAGAAACTGGAACTGGACCAATGGTCCAGCCCTTTCACTTATTGTCAAGGGAGTGAGCGCTCGAATGACGTAGTAGGGATAACTTGTCTTGATCCGTAGCAAGGGATGGCTAAAATTTCCTTCAGTCTAAATAAAGCAAAATAATTTAAGTTCGCACAAACCATCATCTTTGTTTGGGGTCAAGAAAATTCTATTGCTGTTCGCGACAAGAGAGTTTTGTCGGCGTATTATGTTGTCACGTGGTGGGAAATGGCTGATTTTACATCCAAGAAAGATATGCTGTCCTGGAACAGGCCTGAGTGTCCCTTCCGTCCAAGCATGAGAAAAAGGAAGTAAATCTGAAGGAAATTAAATTTTGTGTTCCTGAAGTAGCATGCAAACTGAACGAAGTGAACCAACTGGGAAAGAGCAATGGTAATGGCGAAGAAAACAATTTATTTGCAGACACAGAACAAGACAAGCGAGGTTCCAAGAGTAAAGAGGGTGGAGAGGGCCAGAATTGCCTTGTTTTTGGCAAGAAGACTAAAAGTGAGAACATCACAGAGGTCAGAGGAAGAAGGTGCCAGCTGGTTCCTTTGACTCATATAAATAGCGTTACTAGTTGTAAGGCTGTGGTGATAAATCCAGGCCCGCAGTCTGAGCGGGCCATATTCTACCGGATTCTTACATGCATGAGAAGACAGGAAAATGAAAGCAAAGTCAAATAAAAACTTCCAAAAGTCCACAGCCAGTAAATACGCAGCATCATGAAAGAAACCAATGATATGAGAGTGTAATTAAGATATCAGCGAAACAAGAAAAAAATGTGAGAAAAGAGTCGAAGAAGACGGAGCAGACAGTGAAAAACTCACAACTGTGGCGATAAGAGATTGACAACAAAGTAGAAGACTGGCTGGGGGAGGGCAGAACGAAAAACAACCAGCCCGACCACGACCAACAGCACTGCTATCACCAAGCTCCGACGGTAAACCAGAGGCTGCTACTGCAGTTGTTGAGGAGCTCCTGATGATGGGCATGAGGACGCCCAAAACATGTTGAGCTGTATCTAAACAACAAGTAATAAACTTGAGAGGTTGTTGCATCTTGTTGGTTGATTTAGTTGAGAACTCTAAACGCCTTCTTTAAACTGTCTGGTTTACGTTTACTAAACTGTAGCCTACAAGAGATATTTCAAGGAATATTTACTGGGAAATGTCAAGCCGATTCTAACAGCTACAGACTCCCTTTCGTTAAAATTCACATAGCTTATCTTTTAATTAATTTAATTGATAAAGTTCTTGCAATTGCTTTACATATATTCACAAATCAATTACAATACGAAAATAAAATCGATAGACAAAGTTGAATAGTGGCCACGCGGTCTAAGGTGTGAGGCTGCGGCCGCTCTCCACCTGAAACTGTGGGTTCAAATACCGCCGGGGGCATGGATGTCTCTCTCTTGTGAATGACGTGTGTTGTCAGGTACAGGTCTTTGAGACGACCCGATCACTCGTCCAGAGAAGTCCTACGGACGGTGGTGTGTCGTTGTGTGTGATCTAGCAACTTCAAGAATGAGGAGGCCAGGGCCGTGTCAGGTCGTAGCGCCAGAAGAAGAAGAATGCTGAATTCAGGCTTCCGCCGCAGAGCGAAATCTTCGCTCCTCTTCGGGACCCGACACTGGACGCGCGGTCAGCGGGTGGGCGACAGAGAGAGAGAGAGAGAGAGAGAGAGAGAGAGAGAGAGAGAGAGAGAGAGAGAGAGAGAGGCGAAGCGGGTGAAAACATCAGAGGTTTGAAGCTGCCAACACAGTAGGAGGTGATTTGTTGTAGGAAGTTAGAGGAGAAGAGACAACTCCGTAGCCAACGAACTCCATGGAACAAAATGTCCTTCCTGAGCAGCTAACAGATCCTCAGGTACTCAAGAAATGGAGAAAAGACAACAATGCAGAAATGTAACCCTTACGCGGAGGAAGGTCGAAAGCAGAGGCCATACCGTCAGGGCGGAAGACAACTACAAGACCAGAGGGAACGAGTGCAAAGGCCAACACCCCACACCCGCCACCATAGCTTGACGAAACGGCTAGAAAAGAAGAGTGAACCAGAAGTTGGTTGTAGGTAAGAGCCGGCAGAGGGGTGAACTTACGAAGACGGAAGTGTGACTCTGTTACTAACTGTCGAAATGTGGAACACTGGAACACAGAAGGTAAAAA
>Ga0268261_10004675_pt1 | contig 10288 bp, 10 predicted proteins | sample TergutNc150P1_FD_190353 | JGI IMG/M metagenome (GOLD analysis project Ga0268261, IMG submission 190353) | Nasutitermes corniger P1 segment gut microbial community from laboratory colony in Florida, USA - Nc150 P1 (SPAdes) (version 2) | ecosystem: Host-associated > Arthropoda: Insects >...
CATCTGGCATGGAGACTATGGAGGTGGTTGGGGCTAAGTCTGCGGTACATTCGCCTGGATTCGGCTCAATCAGTTCGACTGCCACCACATCGCGTGTGCCTGCGGGTCCACGGGTGACTTCGATCATCGCGTCCCGGCCAGCCAGCACCGGACACGACGACGATCCCCAGGTGAACACGTAAAGCAGCCCCTCAACTCCAGTCCAAGCGGCGCCAGCTCGTGCATCCAACCCCTCTGGGTTGTGCGGCAGCGGTGCTACGCCGGATGGAATACCGGGCGCCCAACCACCAGCCTGCACTGTCAGCGAGTCTGCGTTTATGGTTTGGACAAACTCATCTCCGATAGCCGTTGCGGCCAACGGCGCACCGAACCTAGAGGCGGTGTAGTCACTAATGGTCACTGGGCTACCGTCGAGATAAGCACCCGGCAGCGGGGTTGCCTTACCGTCAATGATTGGAATGACTCCTTGGCTGGTTTGGATGAGCGAAAATCGCTGGCCTTCATATCCTGAATCGGGATAGTCTGCGCCATCATGGGGTCCAGAAAGCAGCAGGATGAACGGATTACCCACTGCGAACGTCTCGCCATAGGGCGCATCTCCACAAATCCGCGGGAAGTTCACGGTGATCTCGTCCACTTTCTGTGGGCTGTATGCGGACTCAACGTGGAAGCCGACTACCCAAGTTGGGCTGCTGTGATTCTCAAACTTGATAGACGTAATTTCGCCGCGTGCTATCACATCGAGGGCAGATTCTAGGTCGCTGCTGGTCTCATAGAATACCTGGTCGATCATTGAGCAGGGCTGGTCGGGCCAGTCCGTTTCGGTGACCAGCAGATCTGTTTCAGGTGAGCCACCGGCTCCGATATTGCCGTGCGGCGGAGCGGCGCAGGCAGTAAGAATGGGGCTGAGGATCAAGGCGGCGCTAGAGGCCAAGAGGCTGGTGATTTTGCGCATTTGTCCCATGCTACACAGTATTCAGCAAGCTAAGCTCTATGTCCAGGAAGGCAGCCCCACTACTTTCGGAGGAAAACGATGCGCCATACCCATCGGAGTCAGGGATTTCGACGATTGCTTACCATTTCCGTCATCGCCATTGCGGCATTGGCGGCCAGCGCTTGTGCTGGAGGCAGAGTGGGCAGCGATGGCGGCGCGGCATCGTCCGAATCTAATGTGCAAACAATCGAATCGCCAGTCCAGCCTGCCCAAGCCCCGAACCAATCCAAGGTATCACCCCTGGCCGAATACCTGAGCGCCATTGAGGGCACCGATCTGTCGCCGGATAGCCAGATTCGGCGATTTCTCGAAGAACAAAACCGTCGCGAAGAGCTTATCGCTCAGTGCATGCATGAAGCCGGGTTTGAATATGTCCCGTCTCCACAGGCAATGTCGGCAGTTCAACAATTGGGCGAGTGGCAAACCGATGATCAGGAGTGGGTTTTGCAGTTTGGTTATGGCATATTTCAGCGGCCAGAGGGAGGACAAGGCTGGAGCGCAGAATGGTCAGTATTAGCCGACCCGAACTCTGAGTATGTTGAAAGCCTTTCCGATGGTGAGCGCAGCGCCTTCTTTGAAGCCCTGCATGGCCCCAGCACAGGCGTTGCCGATGAAACTGTTATGGAGTTCAGGGGTTGCCGCGGCTGGGCGCAGCAACAAGTCTTCTTAGAAAGCCCCGGCTCTTTGCATTTATTGGATGAGTTCGCGCCCCTTTTTGAGGCGATAGACACAATGCGCGAAAACCTGCTCTTTGAAATCTCGGACGCCGATGCCGATTGGGCAGCTTGCATGGCTGATGCTGGCCACCCCGGCTTCCAGCGCCAGCGTGATGCGCAGCAAAGCATCACTGAGCGGATTAATGTGTTGATGGAGGGTCTTGGGGATTGGGACTGGCTTTTGCTCGGGGAGCCATCGCCTGACAACCATCCAGCTTTTGCCGACGCCGCCGAACATGAAACCGCACTCGCTTTGGCTGACCTTAACTGCAGGGTTACTGTCGATTTCAATGCCCGACAAGAAGCTCGCAACTTCGAGGCCGAGACCCAATTCGTCAATGACCACCGCGCCGCACTGGAAGCGCTCCGCTCAGCCGCAGAGCAACGCTCATAATACATAACGGTGATGCACCAATAGGCCGATAGGAGCGCCGACCGGAGCCGGGTGGCAATTTGGTGTCTATTATAATAAGCCGGTATCGAAGCAAAACTGTGTTTCGGAGCTTGATGTAATTCGCTGACGCAACGTAGCTCAGAAAGTTTACCGCTAACATCAGCGACTTCCGTGAGGCGAACGTAAGGTGGTCTCACGTTGGCTCAAAAGACGCCCCGTCCCCGTCGCAAAACGCCTTATTATAAAAACCTTGCCGCGCATTCAGTTACCCTTAAAGCATGGCAATGGGGCATAAACTTTTAGGCGTATTTGGCACAATTGTAATTGTGACCAGTTTAGCTGCTTGTACCGGCGCGGCTGGCGGAGCTGACGTTGTGTCCGAAACATCCGCACCCGAAACTCATGCCGCCAACGTAACGACCGGAATGCGTGAAACTCCAGTCTCGCCAATTGACGAATACTTAAACCTCCTCTGGGGAACCAACCTTAGCCCTACAGAACAAATAAGTCGCCACGCTGCCGAGACCATGCGAATCGAAGAACTAGTTGCGCAGTGCATGAATGGCCAAGGTTTTGAATACATTCCCGATCCCGGTCGCCGTTGGCTTGATTTTGATAGCGGCATCGAATGGCGCACCGATGACCCGGAATGGATTGAGCAACACGGATTTGGTGGCACCGTTTGGCCGGGCGTGAGGGCTGGTACCGCAATGGGATGGGAAGGTGACCGTCCGGGGCGGCCCGGCCCAAACGCAGCCTATTTCAATTCATTATCGGAATCCGAACGAACTGCGTTTAACACCGCATTAAATGGCATTTTTCCGCCGGACGACAGCAACTACGACTTCGATGAGTGGCGGGCTGACCCAAATAACCAAGGTTGCCGGGATGCAGCTTGGCTCCAAATGCGTGAGGAGTCTCCAGCAGGTTTACCACAAACAGTCGAATTTGCGCCGCTATTCGAAGCAATTGATTTTTTCCGCGAAAACTTGGAGTTAACTGCAACTCAGGCGGATCAAGATTGGGCTGCGTGTATGGCGGCAGCGGATTTTGTTGGATATGAGCAGCGTCCAGATTTCCAAGAGTTATTCCGCAAAGAAGTCTGGCAGATAACCCAAGAATTACAAGAACAAGGTCGCCCCATCCGCAGCTTTCCCGAACTCCCAGCAAATGCTCCCGAAATTGCGGCATTATTCGACCGCGAGGTTGAAACGGCGCTGGCTGACTTGAACTGCCGCAATGCGACCGATTGGGATGCCCGCCAGCAAGCAACTATATTCGAACTTGAAGCCCAATTCATAGCCGACCACCAAGCCCAATTCAACGCCCTGCGCGCCGCCGTAGAGCAGCTCAGCTAACGAATATAGTCAAAGGAAAGCGACTTTATGCCATTATTTATGTTCTTGTTGATCTTTGTCATTATCGTCGTAATTGGTGCAGTTCAGGCTGCGCGGCGAGGCGGCTTAGGCTGGATAAGCGGCACAGGTATCGACTTGCTCCAGTTGACCCTCTCGCTGACCTGCCTTGCCTTGGCGATTCTGATTCTAGCCACCATCGCGCGATTTGAATCTGACACCAACATTACGGTTGCAGGAACCGCATTGAATATTCCACTTCTTGCCGCTCCGGCTCTGCTATTCATTATCACTATCCTATCTTTAGTCCGACTAATCAAAAGCGTTAATAGTGTCAAGGGCGGTGAATCTTAATGACGATTATTCCCTTTCGAGTTAAACGCTTAAGAACTTTTGCCGGCCTAGTTGGTGCTGTAGGCTTGACGCTTATCGCCACGGCGTGCGCTTCGCCATCGTCGAATTATGGAAACTTGGGCGGCGGTGACACCGTCGTAACGGACGATGCCGCAACCGAACCAACACGCGAGCCGATTGCTCCACGCGAAGTATCGCCGTTTGATGAATTCCGCAACCTGCTTTGGGGTATGGGTATGGATGAGGAATCGCAGCAACGGCAATTCGAGGCTGACCGCGTGCGCGAAGAGAACATGATTGCCCAGTGCATGAATGAATTGGGGTTTGAGTATATTCCTTTCGTTGACTCGGTTGTTTTGAGTTTCGGGAATGATGAAGACTGGAACCCGGATGATCCGGATTGGGTAGCAAGATATGGCTATGGCTGGGTTGTGTCCCCGCCCGGAGGTCGTGGGGGCGCGAGAATAAGCGTAGACATGAACAATGTTGGGCCTAATGCCCAGATGCTTTCCGAACTTAGCGAAACCGAACGTTCGGCGTGGAACAATGCGTTGTGGAATATGGGGGCCGGTTTTGAGCGAGAGGTCGAAGGCGTTATTCAACGCGATTGCTTCAATTGGGCCAGAATGTCAGTTTCGGCTGAGAGCCGGACTATTGCTAATCTCGCGGAATTCGCCCCGCTGATGGAAGCTATCGCCCAAATGCACGATTCCTTGCGATGGGACATTTCCGATGCCGACCGGGCCTGGTCAACATGTATGGCCGATGCTGGATTTCCGGGGTTTGACCGACAACGGGAAGCCTCCGAAACTATCGCTGAAGAATACGGCCCAGCCCGTATAGCGGCCACTCTAGACCCCTCTTGGGATCAAACTTTCAACAATCCAACCGTGGAAAATTCTCCGGTAATGGCTGCGCTGCATGAGCGCGAAGTAGCCCTAGCCACGGCAGACTTGAATTGTCGCATCACCACCGATTTCGAAGCTGGCCGCGAAGCCCACATCCACACGGTCGAAAACCAATTCATCATCGACCACCGCGCTGACCTAGAAGCCCTGCGAGCCGCCGCCGAGCAGCGTGACTAATTGGAGTAATTACTATGACGAAACAGAAACTTAAGGCAGCCAGCTTCTTGGCGATTGCTGCCCTCGCATTTACCGCAGGTTGCAACGCTAACTATGACCATCCGGTTACCGCCGGGGGCGATGCCAGTGCAACAACGGCCATCACCGACGATGCCGCTTCGCCATCGTCGGAATCACCTCTGAGCCAATACTTTGCGCTGCTACGAGGTACAGAAACAAATGCCATTAGCGATATTCAACGTAACCAGATCGAAAATGAAGCGAGAATTCAAGAATTAGTTGCTCAATGTATGCGTGATGCGGGATTCGAATTTATTATCAACCCGCCAGAAAATAATCCAATAGGTTTTAACCCCGATTTGTGGCGCACATTCGACCCGGATTGGGTGGCGCAATACGGATTCGGCATAATTGTGGCGCCTACCGAAACTGGGACGCCGTTGCCTGGCGGCCAAGACGCGTTCACGATGGAGCCAAACCTTGAGGCGCTTGAGGGATTATCGGAAGCGAAACAATCAGCCTGGCACCAGGCTTATTGGGGTAGCGGCTGGGAAAGTGACGACGGTTGTTTGCATTGGGCGCTTTCACAACAACACGCAGAGACGGGCTTTGGGTATGCAACCGCGAATGATGAGTTTGCGCCTCTGCTAGAGGCCATGACTGAATTAAACTGGAACCTCATAGAGGAAAGGCACCGATCCGAATGGCTACAGGATTGGTCGCACTGTATGGCTGATGCCGGTATACCTGGGCTGGAGTGGCTCGGGGCTGAGCAGGAAGCATTTCGTCAACATATCCACGCTACTCTCGGCCAATCGTGGTGGACTACTTATATCGATGGCCCGGATTTAGCTCTCACCCCTCAAGAAGCGGAACTGCGTGCCCAAGAAATAGAATGGGCATTTACCAATTTGGATTGTTTTGCTTCCGTGGATTTCTGGGGCCGGGACTTAGCACACCGAACTGAGGCCGAGCAACAATTTGTCGAAGATCACCGGGTGGCCCTCAACGCCCTGCGCGATGCCATAGAGCAGCGCGGCAATGTATCATAACAAGATGCCAACAATATGAGGATCATTCGAAATCGCAAAAACCACATCACGTCGACGAACATAGCGATGCATTGAAAGGAGAGCCTTTAGCGGAAAATTTGTTTTGCTATCATATCTCGTTATTACATCAGTACGGCGGTGAGCCATTAGAGAAACTGCACCCAACATTACAAGAAATCCAATAGCGATTGTCATAATTACTCCAATAATTCTCGTATATGTCAATTAGTTTAGCTTTGAATTAGCCTAACGCCATCGGCCATTACGAATGGTTTGCTCTGAACATATTGAGGGTTTCCGTCGGCTTCATATTCGGTAAAGTTAGCCCAACTACTATTTTCAGCGAAACTTTGCCATAATTCAGAGGTCAGACGGTTTCCATTGACGAAAATTCTAAAAGTAAATGGTATGAATGTGTCAGTAGAGTAATCTCCACATAGTTGTTGACCATCTTCGCCCCATCCAACAATGATGTGCGATGTTCCCAAATCTCCCAAACCGCTATAATCGGTGTTAATTGACGGGCGACAATTTGGATTACCATAGAATTGAACCAGTAAGCCGTTATCGGACGGGAAAATCAAAGGTTCTACACCTGGAATAAATGACGTCGGCATAGGTCTTTTGACATACAAGTTTTCACCCGCTGCGCTTTCTACTGAAACTTCCCATCCGCCCAAAACGAGTTCCGTATCAACATAGTCATTGAAAACATCTGGTGGCAACTGTCCGCCTCCATTATTTTCCGCTACTGAGCACCCGCTCAGCATGAATAGTCCGACAAGTCCGATTACTGCTGTTTTCATTACTTTTTTCATTTCGAGCCTCCAGTGCTTATGTTAATAATATCACGGAGATGGCGAGTCATACGCTATTTTCTGATCCACGTTGCGATTTTGTAAAAATTCCATTCTGATAGCCACCAAAGATGACGATCTGAGCAACAATGGCTCAATGGAGTCACCTAACGCGCGAAAACTTGCGTTAATTCTAACGGTTTTCGCATTTGGCATCAGCGGCTGCAATGCCGTTACAGACACGGGTGCCAACACACCCGAACCTGAACCGACCAGAGCGATGCCGTTGGATGAATATTTGGGTCCAATTTGGTCTGGCTCTCTTGTTGAGGCTCAGCAAATAGCCTATGAGTTAGAGCGTGATACTCAAGAGTTAATTGCCCAGTGCATGCATGATGCCGGATTTGAATTTATCCCGTTTGTTCCTGAGCCTATTGAACTGACTCCGGTTGAACAAGAAAGGCCGGATGACCGGGACTGGGTGACTCAATGGGGCTACGGTTTGTTGTGGTCTCCGGCTGGTAGCGCCCAAGCATTACCGGCTGTTAGTATGCCCCAGGATGACCCAAACTATGAGTACGTCCAAAGTCTGTCCGAGGCCGAACGTTCGGCCTATATGATTGCGCTTGATGGGGAGCCACTGGTAGGTGTTCCAAGCGAAAATTCCGGGGAGGTAATAATAACTGTTGAGGAGCGCGGCTGTCGAGGCTGGGCACGCGCAGAAGCAAACAGCCGCACGCCATTGGCAATTTGGAATTCGGATGAGCTTGCTCCACTGCAAGAGGCAGTTATGATGATGTCGCAAGCAGGCTGGGTAGTTTCTGAACTAGCGGCCATCAACGCAGACTGGGCAAACTGTATGGCCGATGCTGGGCACTTAGGGCTAGAACGCCCACAAGATGCTCGACAGCGGATTTCGGATGAAATGTCCGATGCGAAACTCCAGGTGGCAATTGCAGGTGGGGACTTCGCTACCGCTCCCGAATTGGCTGAGTATCGGGAGCGGGAGATTGAAATGGCGTTGGCTGACCTAGACTGCCGGGATCAAGTCGACTACCGAAATCGCACATCTGACGTTGCATTTGAAATGCAGACGCAATTCGTAAATGACCACCGGGCTGAATTAGAAGCACTCCGAGTGGCATTTGAGCAACAATGAATTTTGAATATTGCCCTTTAGCGTGGGACCCACCAAAAAGAATAGCGCTAGGGCGAAGGTCGCTGTGTCAGCAGAAGGCTAGAGAACCCACACTATTTTCGTCTGGGGCGCGCGGGACAGCCACACAAGCTGCAGGATTGCGACATTGCTAAAAGGTTGCTTTTATCAGCGTTGCGATATCATTGCAATTGGGCGTCGGTTTAGTTGCAATTTTCTGCATTGAGTATTTGTGCATCGCCAACCCAGAAGGGGAGATGTAGTGTAACAAATATGAAAAGATCGTTTTCGAAGGTGGGATTGCTAATGGCTGGATTATTCGTTGTGGGCGGGTGTTCATCGGCTCCTGCTGAATTAGCTAATGGTGAGCTTATCCATAGTGAATCCCAGAGCATTTCAGCATACGTACTCGATGATCAAATTATCTTTTATGCAGGCTGTAAAGAACTCGGCGCAAAAATCATAAATTCCACCACACTTGAGTTATTGCCTACGACCGCTGAATACCGCGAGTGTTTCGAGGATACGGGGCATAGGCGGCTTGTCGATGCGTTGCGCATGAATTACGGGGGAGATTGGAATCCAGATTTCAGGATTACTTCCGAACATAGCTTCGTGCTGGATGGGTTGGAGTTTCGTCCGGGTATAATCGACTGGGTTACGCCGCCCAATCTGCCTTCATATTCCATTGGAAATATACAAAACAACATCCCGGTAACCGTCAGCAGTAGCGAAACTCATACTTTGACTGAAAAAGAATACGGCGTAGAGGATTTTGAACGAGCCGGATTGAGCGCCTCCGCTTTTGTTTCAGGAAATACTGTCATTTTTTACGCGGGAGGGTGCGATACGTTTACGGCGACAATATTGAGCAATTCAGAATTGTCGGAAGTAATCGTCAACCCTATGAGTACTGTTGACAACGACAAGTGCGATCAAGACAATGAAAGCACCGTCAAACTTCAAGAGCATCTAAACAATGTTTCGGCAGGTTTGGGGACTTTCCACGTTCTTGACGAAAGCGGGTTTATGCTGGATGGGATTAAGTTTGGTTTTGCGATATATGATTGGGTGACTCCACCTGCTTTACCGAACAATTTCTTTAGAAACCAGTTTGAAATTTCAGACATAACGGATTTGATTACCGATGAATACCGGAATGAAATAGTTATCCCTAGTTGGACTCAAGCCAGTGACGGCTCAATCACTCTGTTTATTAACGGCCCACAGGCCATTCCTGCATTCATAGCATTTTCACCGCGCCCAGTACCCCTATCTGGCGAGTTAGAGGTTCTTGTGGTGGAAGAGGGCTGGACACCTCCTATTGCCGAACTTAGTCGCCTTTGGGCTTTCAGCATCAGGGGTGCGGACGGACAGGCGATTTTCCCAATAGAAGTGCAATTCATCCGCTACGACGGGCTTCACGAAATGACAGTAATCCCGAAAACAAATTAGCAATCCATCAACCAGAGGGTGGTGTGGAAAGGTCAGAATCTGAGCGACGTGATGTGTGCGGATGCTTTCCATTCGATGCTGAGACCCAGTTTGTCAATGACCACCGCGAAGCCGTCAACGCCCTCCGTGATGCTCTAGATCAATGCGGAGAGCCTCTCCGCGTACTGCGGTCGAGTGTGAGATGCCGAACTCCCAAGTAGCACCAGCAGCAATAAGCAAACGGGATAATTGATCCGATGAGTCCTAACACGAGAGCCGCGATGGGATTTGGATACGCATTTATGGGATCGAAGAAAGTAAAAAAGCTAACCTATATTTTGTCGGCGCAGTTATCTACTCCTGACTTACGCATTACGGTGTATAAATTTGGACAAAAACTAGGTATTCGCCGCCCGATAGGGTATCGTATCATTTCCAAATCGTTATATGCGCGAGTTGCGGTGACGAGGCTGATTTTCAAATCGTGCGCCAATTGCCGAATCGATGGCAATTGCTCATCCTCCGCCAATTCCCCCGAAAAAATCGCATCTTTGACATTCTCTTTTATTTGTTCGTAGATCGGGATGTCGGAGCGTTTCAATACAATCCTTTTCACCGGAGTACCTCAATTTTATAGATCATGATTTGTCAACCCACCGCCATCTTCAACTGAATGAAAGGTTTGCATCTTCAATCCAAGTAGAGGCCATGCTGTAGGAAACACTCATCACAGCTATTCAGCAGGAAAACACGCCGCTCCCGCCCGCAATAAAATGACACTGTATGGTTTTGCGGCAATAACCTATCCGTTTACGAGCAGAGCAGTTCGTTGTCAGATCCAACCATTTTTCACGGCGCGGTATCCAGCTTCGAAATGAGATTTTGCGCCTAGTCGTTCCACCAGACTTTCGATTTTACGTCTAGCCGTGCGATCAGAAATACCCATCCTTT
>Ga0268261_10004676_pt1 | contig 10287 bp, 9 predicted proteins | sample TergutNc150P1_FD_190353 | JGI IMG/M metagenome (GOLD analysis project Ga0268261, IMG submission 190353) | Nasutitermes corniger P1 segment gut microbial community from laboratory colony in Florida, USA - Nc150 P1 (SPAdes) (version 2) | ecosystem: Host-associated > Arthropoda: Insects > Digestive...
CCTCTCCCCTCCCCCATACGAGCTACATGCCCCACCCACCTCATTCTTCTTGATGTTATCACCCACACAATATTGGGTGAGGAGTACAGATTATTCAGCTCCTCATTATGTAATTTTCTCCATTCCCCTGTTACCTCGTCCCTCTTAGGTCCAAATATTCTCCTCAACACCCTATTCTCAAACACAGCCAGTAAGTGACAAAATTAGGAAGCACAGTAACTAATTTTCTGCAATTTTTAAGATTTTATAAAAAAAATTGAAATGTATACTTTGCATGCATTTTTTTTTATTTTTCATTATAACCAACCAATGCACAATTATACTATAAAAGTATATATCATAACAGTCTCTTTGTGTAATCTATACTCCAGCATGTTTTGACACTTTCATGTCATCATCAGGGATTTTACAACCAATGCCTTGCTAAGTTACAGACTTCACAAATTGCAGCTGTAGGAAATACAGTTTATAAATTACGATGTTTCACCTCAAGCATATATAAGTGCTTAGATTGTAGCTGTTAAAATCACAAGAAAGTTTATAAAATTATTAAAATGATAAAAAAATTGTTGTTTTTACAATAAAATGGAATAAAATCTTTTCAATGTTACAATGTCTTGCAATCAGTATGTGTGTGTGGCTGCATATACAATCTGCAATAAATATGGACATTATTACATGGATGTATAGATATTAATTATATTGTGGATATGTCGAATATATTTATTTAATGATGGATTTACCCCATTTGTTGATGTTACTCTTGTGCTGGTCTGGCGGGTACTTTGTCGGAGTAGGTGCCAGGTTGTGTGACGTGTTTCGTTAGGTTGGCTAGAGCATATAGTGGGTTAGGTTCATTGGTCTTCTGCTCATTGATTAATAACTTCTGTTGTTGTAGCACTTGCATGTAGAATGACTCCCAACAGTTCATTACCTTTCCTTTATTACATATTTTTTTAATAATTGCATGGTATGTTCTGGATTATCATATTTGTGTCTGTCATTGAGAATGTGCAATGCATATGCCGAGATAGGGTTGTTTGTTTTAATATATCTTATATGTTCATGGTGTCTTATTTCTACTGATCTCCCAGCCTGGCCAACATGATTTGTTACATGATTTGCATTGTAATTTATACATTCCACTAGAGTTTATTTTGTTTTGTGGTGTTCTATCATATAACTGGTTATCTATGGTGTTACATATTCAAAATACTACGTTTAATTGTTCAATAATTTTATAAACTTTCTTGTGATTTTAACAGCTATAAACTACGAACTTATATAAGCTTGAGGTGAAACATCTTAATTTATAAACTGTATTTCCAACAGCTGCAATTTGAAGAATATGTGTAACTTAGCAAGACATTGGTTGTAAACTGTCTGATGGTGACACGAAAGAGTCGAAACATGTAGGAGTATAGATTACACAAAGAGACTGTTGTGATATATACTTGTATAATATAACTGTGCATTTGTTGGTTACAATAAAAAATAATGAAATATGCATGGCACATGTATTAAAATAACTTTGTATGCATGTTTACCTTTTCATAAAAAATTCTTTACTTGACAGCCTGATCATGGTTCTCTGGTGGACCAATACATGTAGATGTTTTGTGAAAAGATATGTTAGACAGAAAATCTGTATATTTATCTATATTCCAGACATTAATTTTTTTACCTTCCACAACTTCTGCATATTTCTTCCTAAACTTCTTAACTTTTTTCTTCTTAATTCTGGCATTATTCTGAATTGCAGTGTGAATACTGGTGGATTGGAATCGCACGGACACAGCATTCTGCACAAACTGGGTATCTGAAAACATGAAATTTTAAGCATAGAACAGATACTTCAGTCAAAGTCCAGCACAATACCATCAGACAGGCTTACATACCTGTCTACCGTAACATGACAGATATGTGACGAGCGGCAACCCTCATTCCAAATACTATGCCAAGACCAGCAACAAGAAACATTCACAACTGTGTACTTAGATTTGACAGATATCAAGAGGGCCTCGAGTAAGAAGACGACGATCCTGGCAGTATGGTGTGGGCTGCTCACAGAATGGCTTTAAGAGGTTTTTGGAGCAGAACAATGGACCCAATAGTGATACAGTTGGCCGGTATGACCGGTAGGCTACCCAAGCTTACACACAATACAATAACACGACAAATGTGTGGCACTCAAAGTTTGGTCGATATTCCTTCAATGCCACCAAGAAAATGCAAGGGCAGATCAAATCACCTTCACACCTTCCTATTAAACACAACGTTGCCAAAAAAATACACCGTGTTCTCCCACCCAAGTTTAGAAAATTGGATATTATCAAACTTATGTTTCTACATGGAAGAAAATTTTCGAACAAAATGTAATGGCAACATTCATTTCTCCCTTCCTTTCGTGTGAGAGACTTACCGTTCTGCGGTTTCAATGAGAAAGTATGTGTACAAATTTTGCACGTTTGTTTGGATGGATCACAAGTATAAGAAGGTGTCACTTTAGAATTGAACTGATATAATCTTGTCAGTTTTAGTAACCTGTACATGACAAACGTTTCTTCTCGCTGCAACTATTTACGCCTGTGTAATAAATATATATGCAGTCTACAAATCCAATACAGAACACGCGAGCCCTATACAATTCGGCTGCTTTACATTCCGCTTTCCGATACGCTTTTGTTATCTCTTTCATTTGTTTATATCCTGTCACGTGTCTCGCTATTCACCAATTAGAAAGTACAGTCACGATTCCATGTTGAAATCAGAGCTTCCGGCTGCATCCACCCAACAGGGTCAGATTAGTGTTAGTCATAGTATTCATGGTTTTATGAAATTGTTATTTACTCATCAAAGAAACAATGATTTTACTCGAGATAAACAACAGGATAGTGGAAGAGACATTGACTTTAAAATTCAAGAATGCTTTAGCGGGGTATGTATCTTTGATGTGAAATCTACCCTATAACTCGTGAACACCGGCTGGGGTGGAGTGCGCTTGTTTCACGGTTAAGCACTGGGAAAGAAAGTTCTGGGGATAATTAGTTGTAGTTGTGGAGTACGGTATTTGTCAACGTGTAGTAGTTATGTCTTATGCAGAATATATTTCTAGAAGTTAATAGGAATTTGAGGGATGTTTCTGCGTTAGTGTGTCAGTTACCTATGATTTAACTTTATTTTTAGGTTAAGAACTTTGTGGTGAACCTATTTTGTATTGTATACCTGTGAAATGAGCATGATGTATATTGTTCCTTATGTTACAGTCATAAACCTGAGTCAATAGACATTACTATTGCCGACTTTGATGGAGTTCTATTCCATATATCAAACGTTGGAGGTGACAAAACAAAAGTGAGAGTATGTATTTTATTTCTGTTATTAATTGCTTCGCATTATTAAAAGATGTACAGCTTTAGATTTTGTTACATATGTAGATCCCTGTATAGATATTTCATCCAGCCACTTTTCCCATCTGTAGTTTGTATTTGTGATAGATTTGTTGAAGGTCTATACTGGAACAGGCCTGGGTATTGGTAGCATTATTGAATAAGTGACTGTACATGTAACGAGCTGTACTAAAAGGATGCAAAAGTCTACTGCTTCCCCTTTGTTATTTCTGAATTCATGACACTTCATTTTGTGGATCTAGTATGGGATTTGATAGCCACTTGTTAATGTGCTTTCCAGAACCCATGACCATTCCTGTAAATCTAGGAAGAAGTGTTTATGCACTATTACAAAATTTATGACTTAACATGTTTATGTGATTTTAAAAGAGATAACATTATTTCATGATATATAAATTCAATGACAATGATCATATCCAAAGTAGGGTTGCCAATACTGATAACAACTGTAATACCTTTGACAGTGGCAAAGGAAAGTAAGTCATGTGGTGAGGAATGTGAAAGTGCAATACATGCAGCAGTCAATTTCAGACGTGATCGAGTTATGTCAGGGAACATTAAGGGTCACACCTCAGATGTGAAGAGGGTTATTTGCATGAACTTTTTCATAACAGACCAGTGTACCAACAAGTCAGAGTTGAACCTGATGCTATGAAGACTTTCTGTGACATTCATTTTCTGCTAATGAAATGAAACCCAAATGGGGAAAGTTTCTGTAACTGACATGCAACCTTGAAGTCTCAGTGCTATTGGTATTTTTCACCAGGGTCAGTGTCTGTGAATCAAATGAAGCCTAAAAGCATTACTGTCAATTTCCAGCCTCTTCTCCCTATAAAGTTAAACCCCGTAACTAAAAATTTTGTCACTGAAGAGAAACTGAAAGCCTGAAGGTTGTGTCACAAAAATTTGTCCTCAAAGCTGAATCTTGGTGCTTTAAATTTATGTCTTCAAGTTTATTTTGTGCAAATTAAGTTAACCTGAAATTGGAGAGTTTTGTCACAAACTGAAACCTAAATCCTAACAGTAAATGTTGTTTTTAGTATATTTTTTAAGTTATGACTTGACTGTCTATGACAAATCTGTGTTGGCAACCCTGATGGGGGTGATGCAGCATGACATAAAAGATATAGCAGAGGAGAGAACCCTAAGACTCTGATGAACATACACATTTTGTTACAGTAGTATTTTCTTGGAAAAATATTGCCTGGGTTATGCAATAATCATAATATTTTGGGGTGTTAGTGAAGAAATGTTTGTAAATGGCTGCATGTTGAAGAGTTCTAAGTAGCTATTAAACCATGACCAGGGCATGTGTTACTGCCTTACACTCTGATGATTTATTTTATTGTACATATTTAATTTTCAGACCAGTATTTCTCTGAAGTTCTACAAAGAACTCCAGGAGCATGGAGCCGATGAATTATTAAAGAAAGAATATGGTTCTTTTCTAACACAAGTGGAAGATGGTAATTGTTTATCTTTTTGGAAATGTTTAAATTTTTGCTAATGTTGTAGTGAATAGTACATTATTGGTAATCTTTCTGTATTGCTGAATATAATTGACTGTATATTGTGCTTTCATTTTTCCATGTGGGATGTTCACAGATGTTAAATGCATTATAATGCTTACTACTGTAATTTTTCAGGCTACAATGTTTCAGTGTTAATTGATTTAGAAAATGTTCCTCAAAACTGGGAAGAAATTGTAAAGAAGATTGGGCTACTGAAGAGGAATTGTTTCGCATCAGTCTTCGAGAAATATTTTGATTTTCAGGAGAGAGGTGAAGAGGGACACAAGCGAGCAGTTATTAACTACAGAAATGATGAAACTATGTAAGTACGGGTTTTACATTGTTCAGTCATGGTTTGTATGATACTAGAGGGTTGCACAAATTTTCCAAAAATCTAGGATCCACCTCAAAATTCCAGACACCGGGAGGGTGACATAAAGTTCCATACTGAGGACCCACAACTATTAAATGACACCATACAAAGTTTAGTCACCCAGGCAACCTGGCACCAGGAATTTATGCACACTTGGTTATAGACATTTATCAAGTAGGAAAGTTAGAATGTTGGTGAACCTGACACTATGTTGTGTGTGTGCAGCTCCTCTCATTACATGAAGGTACAGATAACCCCCAGTAAATGTGGATTTGTTATTATGTGGTAAAGATATATTTAGTTTTTATCTACAGATTTTATACACTTCTTATAAATGCAGTGTAAATGGGCAGATAGTCTGCCCATGATGCATTGATGTCTTGTGTGGGAGTTGTTGGGATGACCTGTAAGCACAGTATAGTGATGGATCATCATAACAGACTATTGTAACAAGTAACGGGTGGTTTGATTGCTTGAAAATGCAAGCTAATTTGCACAATTCAAGCATAAGTAGTGATTACCTTAATATGAACATGGAGATGGTGGAAAATTTTCCCAGAGACATCTGTGATATTGTGAAAAGGGAGAACTTTCCAGCAAATTTAGTTTTTAATGTGGCTGGAACAGTTACCTTCTGGAAGTTGAAGCCATCTAGTATATTTGTTTCCAGACTGGTGAAAGTGACTAGAGACTCAAAAACCAATAAGGATCAGCTAACTTGCCTGTAGAATGGCAGGACTTCTGCAACTTTAAGCTATGTTTAATCACTCTGCAGTGTGTTGTGCTGTGCAGGGATGTAGGAAAACTGATTTACTCTTTTTGCACCCCAGCACCTGTAGGATGTGGCTGATATACAGTTTATTCACAGATTATTTTAAACATGCAGAAACTGTAAACAAAAGAAAGTATGTGTGTGTATGTGTAGCTAGGAAGTATATGATGACTTTCAAAGTATTATTACCAACTGATGCACAAAATAATTGCTTTAAGAGAATATTAAAATTTACGTTAAAACAGCTCCAACGTGTTTCGGTGTTATCACCATCATCATGGAGCGTACAATTTGAGTTTGCTAAAGTTATGTTTGTTAAAACAGTCCATTAATTTACATTGGTGTGGTTAATCTGGTGGTGTGGCTGCATATGCAGCCACACCACCAGATTAACTGTTTTAATGTAAATTTTAATATTCTCTTAAAGCAATTATTTTGTGCATCAGTTGGTAATAATACTTAGAAAGTCATCATATACTGCATATGCATACTTTGAAAGTCATCATATACTGCATATGCAGCCACACCACCAGATTAACCACACCAATGTAAATTAATGGACTGTTTTAACAAACGTAACTTTAGCAAACTCAAATTGTACGCTCCATGATGATGGTGATAACACCGAAACATGTTGGAGCTTTCACTTTTCATTACCAACTCATGCACTTATTAATTAAAAACACTTTCACAGTTCACATTTAAAACTACACACGTTAAAAATGTCTGTGATGCGTACTTAAAATCAATTTACTGTCCCAGTACACATCCAGACACCACACCGACAGGTACATCGCAAGTATACACACACAGACAACATACCGCCACAAACTGGAATGCGACGAAGCAGGCAGGCTGACACGTAGTAATTGCGCAAGGTACGGGAATGGACCCCTGATGATGGTCGGAGGACTGACCGAAACATGTTGGGGTTTTTTAAATTGATTTTAAGTACGCATCACAGACATTTTTAACGTGTGTAGTTTTAAATGTGAACTGTGAAAGTGTTTTTAATTAATAAGTGCATGAGTTGGTAATGAAAAGGGAATGTAACAACATGCATTGAGAAAGGATAAACATGTTGGAGCTGTTTTAATGTAAATTTTAATATTCTCTTAAAGCAATTATTTTGTGCATCAGTTGGTAATAATACTATGATAGTATCAAGATGCACGGTACAACTGTGAAAAAAAAAATATATATGATGACTGTTACAGGTATGTAGAGGCAAAGGCTGATCGTGTAACGGTTGTGTTCAGTACTATCTTCAAAGATGAAGATGACATAGTGATTGGTAAGGTGTTTATGCAGGAGTTCAAAGAGGGGAGACGAGCAAGTCATACAGCACCACAGGTTCTTTTTAGTCATCGGGAACCTCCTCTCGAATTGCAGAATACAGATGCTAGGGTGGGAGAGAATATTGGATATATAACTTTTGGTAAGTTTTTCTGATCTTGGTTACAGACTCATAATTGTACCAGTATTTATTTTATGTGTTTGGAACTGTGATTTGTGGTGGTGCTTCTTCCACAGTACAGCAGTCATAACATAACAAACATAACCCACTGTGACTGCATCAAGCAACTGTCCCAGCTGTTGCCCTTCTCTTAGTGTCCATTGTATTAGGAAACAGAGTATCTTTATAGAAATAACAACAGATAAAGTTGTCCCTGTGTATGCCATGAAGGCATATGGGGAAGTGAAGGTATAGCTTCACTCGTTCACAGCCTTGGCACTACAAGGAAGTGAATGGTCACCTTCACGCTGCAACTGTTCTATCTCCATGGAAAGAGCTGTGGTTAATTCTTTACAAACATGCTGTACATTCTTAATAATATTAGACTGTCTGTGGTTCATCCTGCAATGTTATGCAGTTCGTGTTAAAAGTGTTACAGAACACTAATGTGTATTGTAGAATGCACAAAGCAGTGTCACAGTCATCAGGGCAGAATGTGTTATTAAAATTTCACTGTAGTAACTTGTTATTTCTTTTCTAGTTCTGTTTCCTCGGCACACAAACAGGACAACACGTGATAACACCATCAATCTTATCCACATCTTTAGGGATTATCTCCATTACCACATTAAGTGCTCCAAAGCATACATCCACTCTCGTATGAGAGCCAAGACATCAGACTTCTTGAAGGTGCTAAACAGAGCAAGGCCAGAACCCAAGAATGTAGAAAAGAAAACCATCACGTTAGTATATGTTCTTGTATTCTATCACCAGACTCAGTTTAATGTCAAATTTTATATTCAATGGAACTTCATTATAGTAATTCTCCATTTAATATTTTCCCAACTATAATGTTTATCTTTTACAAAGCAAACCTAAGTCTACCGTAACAGTACACCACACCCAGAGGTCAACAAATGTTGGATCACTTCACCAGTCATAAAGTTCATGTGCCAGACATTTCCACACAACTGAATCGGCTTCTGTCAACACCATTGTAGTTGATCTACATCAGCCTGTTACAGTTTCATAACGTACAATACAAATAATTCATTTTCCTGCACAGTATATACTATAAATACTGGGTATTGTTTGATATCTGTGGAGAAAAAGAGAAGGAGAAAATATTGACTAATGATTTTGAATACTGGATTATTGACTTGTGACATGAATGAGTTTGATGAGCCCTGTTGAGTTCTGTCTACTCACATATAGGTAACACCTCTGTGTTAGGGTATGAGAGTAGGTACATTCCTAATTTTGTGGAAAATAGTCCTTTACATTTTCATTGCTTAATGATTCATTATTATACTATAAATTGACTGCATTTTCCAAACACTGTTTACAATATATGTGCTTCTGCAAGCATTTATTTTACAAAGTGTTTCACTTCTCACATCTCTCATGCAGCTGCATGTTAATCAAATGGAATATCACAAGTTAAGTCTGTGTGTGTCACTTTGGAACTTCCCACAAAATATTTTAAGTTAGAAGTTTATTGTGTGGTGGAAGACAGTGTACTGCGAAACTTGTGGAATGGTGTGCAAGCTGGGGAGAGTAAATCTGGCACTGTCACAATCAGAGTAACACAGATTTTTGGTAGCAGGATTTGTCATAAAACGCCTATTATCGAATGAATATGGTGTCACTTTATGTGTTCCTGTTAGTTATGTAAAGACATTTTTGTATTACTACATAAGAAAGGTCTGAGTGTTTCCCTTGATTGCCATATGGAGCTTTTTAACAAGTCCTTTAGGATATATATTCTGTATTTCCTTGCTTTGTGCTAAATAATGTAAGCACTGTATTTCCATGCTTTTAATCATATTCTTTGTTGAGTTAGTTGCTTTTCTTTCAGTGGCCGGTCCTTCATAAGAAAAGAATGATTCTTCATGAAGTATAGCATGTGCAAAAAGGTGCATCCTTCTACTCTCCGTTCATGAAGAGGAATCATCCAGCTAGCCCTTGCACAATTTCTGCACTGTTGAGGGCTTATGATTCTATTCTACATGCTCACTGTGTGGTTTCATATTCATGGGGGAGAAGACAGTTAATCTGGTGCTAAGCGCCTGTCATGATCACAAGGCCGCAGTTTCATGAACGCTGGACTCAAATTGTGTCGGCAAACTTCTGATGTGACTCTGAGTCACCGTGATTGATCAATAGTTTTCATTTTCTGTGTCAGGTTAGAGTTCAAATTTGGATTAACTATACATGTTACCTGAGGGTTGGAGTGTTCTGTTCTTTTGTTTTAACAATTTTAGTGAGGTAATGATTGTGCCACAGTATACAATTAAAATTGTGCTCTGTGGGATAGTATAATGGGTATAATGGAATATGACAATATAGGAAGTTCAGTACTAGCATTTACCCCTATGGTTTCATGATTTCATCTGGGATTCGGTTATAAAATATCACATTTTATGAACTAGCTGTATTTTATGATTTATTGTGCTCTGTGCTCTTTTTAGAGGATAACCGACTTGAAGAAATTGCAGATCTAGGAAATTAAGTGCAGATAGCATACGTGACACTTTATTTTTGATTGTGACATTGCAAAATAACTGTGACTTGGAAATTGGTATCTCTAACAATGTCACTTCTTCCGTGTCTGAACCCTTTAATCTTCAGAAGGAACATCTTGTTACGTGATTGGCTGTTGTTAGCCATCAGAGCTTGAAGTTAAACAGGATCACTGGCGAGTTGACTCCGTCCAGTTTCATTTTGTGGCTACCTTACTTCATTTGTACTGTAGTTTGGAACTG
>Ga0268261_10004677_pt1 | contig 10287 bp, 6 predicted proteins | sample TergutNc150P1_FD_190353 | JGI IMG/M metagenome (GOLD analysis project Ga0268261, IMG submission 190353) | Nasutitermes corniger P1 segment gut microbial community from laboratory colony in Florida, USA - Nc150 P1 (SPAdes) (version 2) | ecosystem: Host-associated > Arthropoda: Insects > Digestive...
ACGAGCTGATCACTCGTCCAGAGGAGTCCTACCGACTGTGCTGCGTCGTTGTGTGTGATCTAGAAACATCAAGAATGGGTGCTCCATATATATATGACATTAGTCACCTAAGGGTTAAATCACAATTTTATACTGCCCCACAGTAAAAAAGTACACTTTGCATCTTGCTGAACATGGAATCAAGTTGAAGAATTCCCCTTCTTCAACGCTTTAAACCAGTGCATAATGCATGGTGTTCATCTAAATAACTCAAAAACTCAGTTCCTACTTCACAGAGAACAGTGTACCTCAATTATAAAGCTGAACAGGCTAGGGTTAATGTTACACAAGGAAATAATTGCCAACTGTTCTCAGCATTACATGAAATGCACAAATACATTATGTGGGCAACACACACACACATTCCAAATGTTAAATCAAATGGTACATATAGTGGCCACTGTGCTTTAACATTCAGCAACTCTATATTATGCCCACAGTGTGCACTTGCGTGTTTCATATTGCTCACAGAATGAACAGCAATCACTCCTTAAACAGTCTGGTCACTATAACAGCAATGCAGTGTTTCGTAATAACTCAGATTTTAAGTAACTGTTATATGGAATTTAAAAGTGGGGATGCAATTTTTCAGGGATTATGATGCTATGTCACAGGGTAATGGAATTCCAATATTTTGAAGCAATACAGTAAATTCAAAATACCAGGGTCTGGTTACCCTGTGAGGCAGCATCACAACACAGAAGAACACAACCATGTAACATCACTGTAAAAATCAATTCAAAATTTGTTTCTGAAATTGTGGACAAACATCTCTTTCTGGGTAATTAAAGATTTATCTGTTACCTCCTTATTTAGAATTTATTGAGTACTGAAGTGTTAACGCAACTTGACAAACATGTAACATAATTCACTGTCAAACTCTTCCCTCCCACTCTGAACAACTTTATTTCACAGAATCTGGATGAGATTTTCTGCACCTATCCAGACTGGCCCTTTGGCCCACCCAGCCTCCTGTACAATTAGTACCAGGTCTCTTTTCTGGAAGCAAAGCGTGTGGGGCATGGCGTTGACCACCCACCCCCATCTGGTGCTGAGGTTAGAGAAACAGTACAGCTATACCACTACTCCCCCTTTGGGACTTCATAGCTTGTTAATGGGCAAACTTTACCTTCACCTTTACCTTTACAACAGAGTCCATTTTAACAAACCCTTCATTTTCTAAGAAGTGCATATGCAATAACATCCAGAATTTGCATAGCAGGTACTGTTGCAGCGCTATGTTAACGTGCATTTGGCAGCCAGCAACTGCTATGGTTTTCCAGCATAAACCTGCTGTACAACCTGAACCTTACTGACTTCCTTGATAAACAAATACTAAGAGATGTAACTAAGTAATATATATATATATATATATATATATATATCAGTGCTGTTTAAATTAATATGAGAAGAAAATGCTTGCTTTGCCTTCACACTGACCAATGACAAAATCTGAGAATTAAAATATAATGTAAAACATGTTTGCATCACTAAACAAAATAAGAAAAAAACATGTACAAAATGATTACATAAATGTTTAAACAGCCATAGTCACAGGCTGATATCAAACTCTGTATGTCTGATCAACACCAAACTCCTTAATATTCACACAACTATGTATTACACCATTTACAGGTGTTAGAACAAAGAAAACAAATCTGAGGACTCCATTCTTCAACGACATGACACTGCATCTCTGAGCAATCAGCTCCCCAAGTTTAAAAGAAACATAATGCCTGCATCTTCAAGGGTCTATTGGTCTCAGCAAAATCACCTGCCGTCATATAGCACAAGAATGTAGTCCTCCAACACACTTGCATAACTTAATTTAAAATATAAACCGACCATCATTCTTCAAGCAGCACAAAAATAATATATCATGTGAATCTGCTCCCACACACAGAAATCTACACCATTACATGCAAATTTATTAAGCAAAACACAGTCAATACACTGCACACATATCATATGAAACTAATTAACATAAAATGTGATACTTGTGAAGATAATTTAACCCTCTGACACACAATTTAGATTACTATATCCTGATGCTACCAGAACAGTTGGTTAAATATCACTCCTTTAGGTGCGTTATGAACAGCGGGGTGAACTTAGTTTTAGCGCGTTCTATTTTGTCAGACACAGACAGCCGTCTGTATGACTGGTTTATGGATTTGATGAGTGTGGTTTGATTCCCAGCAGGAACAGGGGGTTTTCTCCTGCCTACCACATTCAGATTGGCTATGGGGCCAACAGAACCCCCCTCTTCACTTAATACTGTGAACCCTGTTCCAAAGTATACAGGACTGGAATGCAAACCCCATGATTCATTTTAATCTAATGCCATATCTCCATTCCCCAATACATCTTAATAGCATTGTACTTAAATATGCTAAAGAACAACTCTGCTGTCACCCTTGTACTGTGCTGTGCATAGCAAAGGACTGACACTTAAAACAACACGACAGATGTGAACAGAGACCTTGGCATGAAAGGATCCAAACAACAAAAACAAAACACTTTGGAATATTCACCACTACAACTGATTATACAGATGGTTTTTAAATGGCATTCCAAAAATTCTAGGGAAACTTCTAGACACCAAACTGAGTTCAAACATATCAGTGAAGTCATGCCTGGCAATGGTGTTGCAAAATATTATGAGGAGCAATACAACTGTGTGGTCTGAAACACATCACTGGTGAAATCACATACCTGTAAAACATGTTTCATTTTTCCCGACAATACCTGTTCAAAACACATTTTACTACAATAAACACTCAGTGAGTTCTATGCAACTTACACTAGAGGTGCACGCAGAAATTTCTCGGTCTTCATGACAAGTGTCTGCTACTGCTGACCTATGTTAACCAAACTTGGAATGCATTCAAAGCTGGTGTTACCCATTATGTGAAATAGGTGGTTGCCTAGGGTGCCAGCATATGGGTGTGCAAAAACTTTCAAACTTGAAGTAACCTACTTTCAGTAAAAAATATAAAAACCTAATCATGAACACAGGAGTGACTAGGACGGATAACAGTTATGTTCTAAACAAATCTTGGTTAGGGCAGAGTGTTTCGTTATGATAGGAAGGTCAGGATGGTGAACAGAACTGATGGGTATGGAAGACTTAACCTCTGAGAGAGAGGACAATGCTATGACAATGGAAGCAATATGAAACCAACAGAAAATACATTATAAAGGAGAAAAATGTATATTTATCCACAATGAATGCTTCTCCCCTGCAGTGCATATTCCTCAGTTTGGTTGTTAATGATGATGCCTGGGTGGTAACAATATTGTTTGACCTTGCAAATGTTTATGCATACCTATCAGTAAACACACACTGTTGGCAGGATTTATGTCACATACCAAATAAGGCTACATCAGTGCACTGAAATCAGCACTTCACTGCCTGCTAAGCAATATACCATATGTTTTAATTAAAATTTCTGATGATATTTCCCTTACAAGATCATGAGGCAGGTCTTCACAGTTGTTACAGCCAGCAGACTCAAATTTTCCATCTCAAGTTTACTGTGTCTCTCTGTACCAAACAATATTCTCTTTTAAAATAATACAGCTAGCACAAAAATTCAACAAAAGGAATTCAGACATACATTATTCAACTGACCACCAGAGGAAAAGAAAATGTACCTTGCAAAGAGCAGGAATAATGGAGAATTTGAGAAAGCATTAAATGCAGCAAAGAGACCTGCTCGGGAGCTGAACATATACGCTGAATTAGGAACAGTCAGCTTTAAGACATGGTGAAAACAAAGATGTTGTTGCTGCACACTGGTGTAGTGAATTACATTTCACTGTGAGATGGTTGAGAACTGAACATCACCCCAAGACATTTTAAAACTTCTTTGCCAAAAGAAGCAGGCAGTTGGCATCCCAAATGTGTTTATTACTTTATGAACTCTCTTGACACCTCATCTGTCTATAGCCAGTAGTGAGCAAAATTTATCTAAACCAGAACTGAACACAAATTTATGGACAATGACAACACAAAACTCTGTCAAGAGAATATGAAACTGCTAGAATCTTGATTTGAAACAGCTTGTTAGTGCACCTTTTATGGCAAGAGTATGAACAATGTTTCAATGAAACTTAAAGTAGGAATTTATAATGTACACTATAACTATAATAATAATTATTATTATCATCATCATCATCACCATTTAATAATGTCTCTACAAGTGCACCTATTAATATTATTATTGTTGTTTAATAACCTGTCTCTACAAAGTACCTAATTACATGAAAAATAAAGCCACAAGATTAACACATGGCCTAAATGTTATAAACAGCTGTTTCAGAGTCACAGTAACAATGCAGTAAATAATCCCTACCTCAGCTTATCAAAATCTGTGCAATTTGAGGTTCTCACACTAGTCAATAAAATTCAAGCCCTCTAGAATATGAAACCATACTGACTGGAAATAGTTGCTGATGTTTCATAAATACCTGCTGCATCTATCTTCAGGGCTCAAATAGTTCTTGGACTATTAAGACCCTGAAGAGGGAGGTAATAAGTTCCTCCAAAATGTCATTAACTGTTACCAATCAGAACAATGTCATATCCCAGAAGAGGAGACTTCAGTCTTTATAAAAAATTACTAGGGGACACATACAGGGGCTTAACTAGGTTGCCAGGCACCCTTGCACCAGCCCTGGATTAGTGACAAATTGTATTAAAACTTTCTAATACTGAATCCATTCAACAGTTTTCAAATTCTTACATATGGACAGACAAATATGGTGCATTTTTGCAAATATGTTTTAACTGAACCAAAAACTGCAAAGTCAACATATATGCAATTTCTAGTACAGGTATCAGCTATCTGAATACACTACTGCTAAGAATGGGTATGAGAAAATGTCTAACATGAGAACACCAATCATAGTTCGGCATAATGCATCCAAATTAACTATTAATAATGCCACTTTATATGCTTTGTTTATCATAAACCCTAAGACTTGTCTCCATAGCTTAGCAACAAAATTCTGAGAATGAAATATGAAGGCAATAAGAGAAAGTGGCTGTTACATTTTACGAAAGATGGACTACTGTTCGAACCTGAACCATTTATTGCAATTTTTTTTCTAAGTGATGAAACACAGATGACCACGAAGAATGTTTTGTCTCTGTTATTTTGGATATTTTCCTTACTTTAGCCCTCTGTCCTGCTTCTCCACCATTAATGATATCAGTCTGTAAGAAACTTACCCATTACATGCAATTTTTCACAGCCAAAAAACCACACACACAACGGGATGATATCCATAAAGATTTCACAGCCAAACTTTCAGTAAGAAGCATGCCAACTCAAAATTATTCATGCAACCCATGTGATTTCTGTAACAGCTTATGATTCTACTTTGTACCTTTACTACAAAAAAAATTCATGCCAGTGACAAATTGATTCAGTTACACTATAAGAATCAGGTGAAACTGACTTGTCATGACTGTGAACTTTCTCATTTTACATGCTGCAACTGCAAATAATTCACATTCACAGTGTGACGAAAGCATAAACTGTGTATTTCAAATCTACATTATTGGTGCTCAACCTCTTGCCCCAGTGACCTTGATTCTAAAGAATGATTTATCCCACTGACCACAGATGGAACATGAATGGTAATTATCAGCACAGAAATGCATTTTCCAGTAGTACTGCACTACTGTCCCAGAACAAGTGGCACATGCAACAACTACACAGCTTCAAATGTGATAGCTGTAAGCAATGATATAACACAACATCAATTTTATTTTACCTCACGGTGACTGGAATCCTAAACATGGACACAAAAAGAAAAAGGCACACATTAGAATTAATCTAATTTAACACTTTGTGGTCTCATGTTTGTGCCACCTGAATTAGCAAGCTGAACGTCTTTTGACAATGGACCACAAAGGGCTGAATCTATAACATGGTACCTTATAAACAAACACAATTACCTGACTCAAAATGCATTATTATTAGTCGGCACTTTAATATAATGATGTGGCTGCAACTTTAGTGTAACTGCCCTACTATTCAAGTGAGAATTAGTTCACATATAATGCTGCTAATGTGCATAAACCTTCAGACTGTAACTCACCACCAAGCAAACAATCAAAACTGTTTGAACCTTATGGCACACTGTTATAGCCAATTATTATATCTTTCATATGTATCATACACAAACCTCTGTGTCATATTCCACAGCACACAAGCTTTGTAAAAGACACATGCAGGTTAGCAGTGAAAACCACACTTCAGTCCAAATGAATTTTCTGTAAACTATTGTTAACCATACACCCACTATTCTATTTGTACTATCAGAATATACTCAGTGCAATCAAAAATAACTACGTAGTTTTATGGTTGAACACTTAATTTACCTTGATATGTACAATCATGAGATTTGTTGTAAAATACTACTCAACGCATGAAGTTTGCTTATGTTTTTCATTGTCCATGATCATGTTATTATTTATCAGAATCCAACTAAATAAACTGACTGGTTTTTTTATATTTCTTATTACTTAGGTTATCATATACCCAACATTTTTCAGCTTACTACTAAGCCATCATCAAAGGGGCCACAAAGGGACTATACATACATGGAAGTATAGTTACATTCGAGAACAGTATATATGTATCTCTTTGTATAGCATTTGTTATACAGTAAGTGTCAATTATCCGAAAATCAATCATCCGAACCGTCAATTACCCAAACCACCACCGGTAAAGAAATAAGTTACCATGTACTTTCCAATTATTGGTTACTATACATAAATATAATTCAGCCAGTTAAAGCATTACAAGAGTTCATAGACAAATGTTGGTTTTAGCTACTGTCTGGACTGTCACGCAATTAATTTTGGCAAAACTTACAATCACAGGAAAACAATTTATCTCTCTGTTTTTATTGCAAAGTTATATATTTTACTGGTAACCATTTCAAAGACAGTACCACTTCATCCCACTGCAGCATGCAGTAAGCATTAAGTAACACTGCATTATGCCCAACCCTCACTTTCTCCTTCCTATACTTTTATTCCAGTTTTTCATATACTATATTCTTAAACCAACATACTTCAAACATTTGAATTTGTATAGGTATTCTATTAAGTGGTTACCATTTCAAAGTCTGGGGGGGGGGAGAAAATAGTAACAAAGAAAGAGGAAGCCAAATAATGTACCAGACATAAATGCCATGCTCTGGTACAGTGAACTGTGTCCCTGCATTAATATCATCCCTAAAGCATGTATGCAACTCACAGATGGCATGACAAGAACTGAGTGTTACACAGCAGCTCATCACAAAGTTATGTTAGGCCTTCTCATCAAGCTTTAGAAATGCTCTCTGTTCTGCCCACTGTGCATGTAGCTTTAGAAATGCTCTCTGTTCTGCCCACTGTGCATGTAGCTTTAGAAATGCTCTCTGTTCTGCCCACTGTGCATGTACTCCACACCCTTGAAAATGCACTCTAGCACAGCTACTGGTTATGATAATGGAACATACCATTGTTTTATATTTGTGATAGCGTAATTTTTCTTGTATGACTATCTACATGACTGTTGGGATTTCCCAGTAAGAGGGCCATATCCTTTGCAATGATATCAGTCTCTATACAGAATACTCACAGTCTTAGGAATTACTGCACATTATTTGACAAAAATGTATATGATTATTTAATGTTTGGAAACCTATAAACAAAATCTCATAAAATATTTAGAAAGGTTAACTGAAAATATTCAATGGTTACTTTGTAAGTGGCTTGTATATAATAACTGTAACAATGCAACATGTTTTCACCATAACTACATCCACACATTAGCAACTGACCACTGCTAGGCAATCTGCAGTCTCTACTAAGAAAACAAAAAACCCAGACATTTCTGATCTATTACAGGCAATAAGAACAAATTAATTTTACTGCATTCTATGTACGAACAAACTACAGGGAGGTCTCATTTTAAGTAACTTCTTTTTGCACGATTTCTCTTTAATGCGACTTGAAAATTTACACCCATTTTTTTTAATTTACATGACAACTCTTGGTTTAATACAATTTGGCATAGATGATAAGCAATAATTTTCAGTGTGACATGATTTGGCATAGGCAATCCCTGGCCACACCTGTCTTGTGTTCAAGGCCAGTAAAAAGTGATGTCACTGTCACACCGTTAAGTCACATGTGTTGATTATGTTGGTGACATAATCACATGGCTCATGTAGTTCCCCCTTCTATAGCATTGGCTTTTGTTAGCAAAATGAGTGAGACACATAAATCTGCATCACCTAGTGCAATCCAAATGAAAAAATGGTGGAAGAAATTCAGTACTGAAGAGAAATTAGACATAATAAGTCGCCTTGAAAAAGCCGAATGAATTGCTGACACAGGCTGTAATGTTAGATTTGCTCACTGTAGCACATGTACAATACATGATAGTGCTGAAAAAATTACAGGAAGTGCTAATGAGAATTATATGTTTAATTTGTGCGACATTTTTCAGGAACGTAACCCTGGCATACATTGAGACCTAGCAGCATACAGAAATGAAGCTGGCGAACATTAACCAGCTAATCTACAATCCACAACAAAACCACAACTAATAATTCCCTGATTCCAGCACCCATCCATTCTCTCAAATGGCATACACAAGGTTAACCACTGCCCTGATCAAAACCAACACCACTGCCTTCAGAATGAGTACAGTATTCCTTTAATCCAGCACCTATGGGAATCAACAGCTGCCGGATTATTAAATATTTAGGATTACTGAACCGTACCTATAATGACCTGAGTTGTTATAGGTGATTTTTCATTACTACTCCTAACTTAGGCTGCAAAACTAACGAGAAGAGTACTCCATTTGGATACCTCCTTCAGCTGCTGGTTCTCACAGCCAGCCCCCACAGAAAGTGCAGTGTCAGTTGTTTTCACTGCATCATAGCAAGGCTTAACTTTTTTCAATTATCACAGGCCCAGTCACAGGTTTTTGTCCACAATGCGATGCTCTATATTACTTATACAACACTTTGTGCTAATTTAGGCTGTTTCAATGCCAGTCACTTGAAAAGGCCTGTCACATTTACACTTGATGCCATAAATGACTGCAACTGTCCTTACATTTCTTTGTATCATAGACAGTTGACGACCCAGTGTTGTATGACATCACAACCACACTTCAATGTGTATTATTTTCAAACCACATACTATTTCAAGTTTCTGAGAAATCATTAATGTTACATGTTTCCTCTTGCTAGCAGCACCTTGTGTACTTATCCTGGGACCTTATGAAACCATTATAATAGCTCAATGGTCTTATAAGAGTCCAGATAAAGTCAAAGAATCAGTACACATACCAGGAGGCATTGATGTCGAAACTACCAATCCTGGGAATATATTAATCAAGTGCAAAACTATTACAAGTGGCAGATTATCAGTAGCCGGATTCAAGGAAGTGTACTGTAATTACACGACTCAGCATACACTATCCAGGATACTCATTTCATTCATATATGCCAAGAAGCCTTCTGCATAAACCATAAAAGAAATTTACACTTGTAATATACTATATTAAAACCCCTAAAACACCAGTCAATTATGAAATAATTTTTCTGTAAATGCCAACATGACTCAACCTATGTAAATTAATAAATGCTCTTTCTATGGAACATGACAGGCTTACCTTTTTGAAGTGGTTCAATGTGTCAAGACTGTTTTCACACATTTCAGTAATTAAGGTGACTCCAGTAATTAAGACACCTGAAAAACAAACTTCATACTATGACAACTCTTCCTGAATTATGATACCCAGACACAGCAAACACATTCCTTGTTTTACTGGGTCTGTCAACAAAGTAACAGGGCAGTTCTATAAAAGACACACTGTCAGATCTTTAGTGGGTAGCAAGCATGTCTGGAAATATTACTGGAAATCATTTCTTAACAGTACTATTCAGCACTGACATCACACTGCTCTGAATGTACTCAAGGTATTCAAAACAACCTTTTCAGGTGACCTTACTCGTGGAAAAAAAGGAAAAGTCACGCAGGGACAAATCAGGTAACTAGAGTGGATATTTCCTACAGTGGAAAAATATTTGGACCAACAAGTAAAGCAATCCCATTACAGGCCTGGACAGGCCCTGAGGGTTCCTGGAGGTTGAGGCTTCCAGATTTCAAGACAATTGGCACATGAAGGTGGCAAGGTTGTCAACCCTACGCACTGGCCGCCTTCC
>Ga0268261_10004678_pt1 | contig 10286 bp, 14 predicted proteins | sample TergutNc150P1_FD_190353 | JGI IMG/M metagenome (GOLD analysis project Ga0268261, IMG submission 190353) | Nasutitermes corniger P1 segment gut microbial community from laboratory colony in Florida, USA - Nc150 P1 (SPAdes) (version 2) | ecosystem: Host-associated > Arthropoda: Insects >...
CAGGCGGAAAAACCCGCCCTTCCCCACCTCCCTAAGGGGGAAAACCGGACCGTCCACAGCTTTGAAGTTGGCTCACATCGTCGTTCTTCCAAAACACGTTAGTAGAGACAAGAAGGCAATATTTTTTACGGTTTCACACCGTTTAAATGATTTTTAGCACCCTGTAGTGATCCATTGGGTGCCAAAATCGAAAATCGAAATTTGTGCGAAAATGGTACGTGATGGAAGTTTTTCACTATTTTTCCCGTTATCAGCGCGAAAAAATGCGTAAGAAACAGCTACTCTGCTTAAAAAAGTTTTTTGGTCGCAGGCCTGTGTAATTAACAATGAGCTTTCTCACCAATGTCTGCACGTGTTTCTCATCAACCATCAGGGCACTCAATACTATTACACTTCTAGCATTAATCCTCAGACCCTCACAATTATTCCGCACGAATAATTAACAATGAGCTTTATTACCAATGTCTGCACATGTTTCTCTTCAACCATCAGGGCACTCAATACTATTATACATCTAGCATTAATCATCAGCCCCTCACAATTAGTCTGCACGAATAATTAACAATGAGCTCTATCACCAATGTTCGCATGTGCTTCTCATCTATCATCAGGGCACTCAATACTATAGACTCCCTCCGAGAAACGTAATCTGATCCGCTTCAAGGAAACTCGTAATAGCTCATAACCAAAATTTCCCTATCTTGGGGACAGGTGACCCGCCGCCTTAAAGTTCGCGATGCACCTACACAAAACAAAATAATACGCGATCGCCCAAATACGGGCGGATGTAACTCCGGTGGAAATGAGGGTCCAACCCGTCTCGATTCCACGTTCCGTTGCCTCACAGTACGTCACTACCAAGATGCTTCCGCACTCTCCTTACGGTAACGTCGGACCCGGCTAGGACACAACTTCAACCGAAGAGTAACCTCCTGTTAAAATTAATACTCGTCGTACCTGAAGGATGATGAGTTATCTCGCCTAATCCTTTTAGGCCCCTAACAGTCTCCTGGATCCGACTCGGCCAGCGACTCCAATCCCACCCGCTGCAACCGTCCAGCGTCGAGACGTCCCCGCTAGGCTGCTCCCTCAATATTCTCAGGCACTACCAGGCTCCCTTCTCGGTCTCGCAGTCCGTACCACCGCCTACCTCCCTTCGACAGCTGCTGTACTTCTCTCCACAGCCGATCTCGTTCTCTCCAGCTGATCGCGTCCTACTCCCCACAGCTGATGTATTACTCCTCCACAGATGATCTACCGCTGCCCACAGCTGATCGCATACTGCCTTGGTCTCGACCTTCAGGCGTCCCACGCGAACATTAACCCCGCCCCCAATACACGTCACACCAGCAACCAATCACTTCTGGCAATCGCAGCACGCGAGGATGAAAAAGGGGGCTAAACCATAAGAGTATCGATCGTTAACCGAATCGGAAGTAGCTTCATACCAAGGCGGTCGGGTTATTGTGCGACTCTTGAGCGGCCAACGAAGCATGACCGGCTGAATATCCCCCCTCCCCCTGGAAGTCAATTATATTGACTTCCAGGGTGAGACGTACGTTTCCCGCCCGGGATTTTTCCGACGTTGACTCTACGCGTGAAATGGCTCAGAAGCTCAAACCTAGCGGCGGAATCACTAGTAGATGCACCCACGTTCAGACGTCTAGTTTCTGAACACCTTTATTTGGCTCACATGAGCCCTCCTAACAATTACCCCCGTCTCGGGGTTCGCCCACAGTACATTGGGCCTAACAATTTTTGCAATGGTCATGGGCCTCGACCACTTCAGCAATAACTTTGCGGATACCTTCTGGGCCTTAGAGCTAACGAGATTTAGGCGATACAACACTGTATCCCGTACCTTATATTGGTGCGGCTCTGCGAATTGCATCGGTGGGCCACCCTTCTTTGCGCGCGTATCAAATTCTCGTAGGCAGTTTCCCAAAACTTCGGAGGCATCTGCTCCATAGCGCCATTGCTTTCCGGAGTCAAATCCCATTGAACTGCGAGGGGACATTTCAACTCCTTCCCTAGAAACAACTTATCTGGGGTACCTTTATGACTTTCATGTGCGGCCGTGTTAAAGGCCAGACTCATCAACAAGTCCTCGTCCCAAGAGACCTGGGACTCATGGTGGAAGATTTTTAATGCAGCTTTCAAGTTGCGGTTCACTCGTTCGGCCAGAGATGCCTGAGGATAATATGGGGTCGTCGTGTAATGATTGATACCCCAACGAAAGCAGAGGTCCTTCATCTGCTTACAGCGAAACGCCGTAGCATTGTCAGTTACAATGGACATGGGGTTCCCATAAGCCGGGAAGTACGTTCTCTCTAGGTACTCGACCACCACGCTAGCCGAGATCCTCCGGACCGGGTGGAAGGTCACGAACTTGGAAAACCCGTCCACGATAACCAAAATGCTACATTTTCCCTCTTCGTCCGGATCAGTGGGCCCACGAAGTCTATAAAAAGCCTCTCCATGGGTCGGGAACTAGGGCTCGCCGAATGTATTTCCACCTGAGTGGTCTGGGCCGGTTTGGCCCTCTGACAGAACACACTTCTTAACATATCCAAAAACTTCAGCCTGCATTTTAGGCCACCAGAAATGAGCCGCCACTTTCTGGAACGTTTTGCGCGCTCCTAAATGCCCTGAGCCGACCGAATCGTGAAAATACTTCAAAACCATGGGCCTCATCAAAACTGGGACCACCCACCTGTCTTTTTGCCCCCTTTGGGTAATAACACAGTCGCTCTCCTTGCAGCTGAAATTTGGCGCCTCCATCACCAACTAAGACGTGGGTCATTTGCTTCAAAACGGATCCTCTTTCTGGTGTTCCTGTAATGAGGAATACACCATAGGAAGAGATTCCCACAACGCCGAACAGCACATTTCGGGCGTCTCTTCAGTTTTCCGTTCGAAGATGCGAGATAATGCATCAGCTACATTATCAACTCCCCGAGTGTGTTTCACCATAAACTTAAACGGAGCCAACCGCAAGATCCATCTCCCTAAGCGACCAACGTCTTTGGTTCGCCGGAGCAACCAACACAAAGCTAGGTTGTCACAATGGAGTTCAAATATTTTGTGTTCCAAATACGAACGACATTTCTCAACCGAACAACACCGCCAGACACTCTCTCATAGGTGCTATATTTCCTTTCCGGGGCCGTCAACAATCTACTATAATACGAGATTGGGGCTAGACTCCCATTAACCCTTGGTGCAAAATGGCAGAGACCGCGACGTCACTCGCGTCCTTCACTAAGAAGAAGTCTCCTAAAATCGGGGATTTGAAGCACTGGCGCTTCACATAACGCCTGTTTCAGGAGGTCGAACGCTCTCTGATGATCATCTTCCCAAACAAAAGCTATCCCTTTTCTTTTTAGGGCATGTAAAGGTGCCGCTATACTCGAGTAAGTCGGGATAAACCTGGCGTAAAAGCCAACCATCCCAATGGATCTCCGCACTCTTAAATTCTTGGGTCGCGGATATCTTTGTATGACCTCCACTCTCCGGCAACACCTTGATCCCTTTTGAAGAGATGAAATGACCTAAATACTTGATTTCGGAAGTGTCAATTACAATCTTCTCCGGATTTAACGTGAATCCAGCCTTCTCTAACCTCCCCAACACCTCCCGTAGGTGAATCCGGTGCTCTTCGGGAGATAGAATACACCAGTAAATCGTCAAGGAAATTAAAGACGTAAGTCCCCTTTAAATCGGCGAACTCGTCCACCACCCTACTGAGGCCTTGACACCCCACACTTATCCCCATGGGTAACTTATTAAATTCAAACAAACCGAATGGGGTACAAAAAGCGGTGATCCGCCGACTCTTTTCGGAAAGGGGGATCTGATAATAAGCCGAGTTTAAGTCCAGGACCGAGAACCTCACAGCGCCCCCAAACTGCTCAAAAGCCTGCTCAATAGTGGGCATAGGATAAGAATCGAAGACCACTTTGGCGTTCACCTTCCGGTAGTCCACCACCATACGGAAGTCTCCTGATTTAGGGATCAAGAATGCCGGACTAGCATAAGGAGACTTACTAGGTCGTATCACTCCTTGAGCTAACAATTCGTTGATGATTTTCCTAAAGATCTCGACCTTAGGAGGGGCACGTTGCCGTACCGAGGGTCTTCGAAAATAAAGCAGGAAATTCTGCCAACACAGACCCCGACCCTCCCTCCCTTGAGGGATTCTCTGGCAACGTGGATAGTCTCACCGCTTCTCGCCGTAATTCTTGCAAATAAAAGTTTTCATCCTCTCCTTGGAATACTCCAAACGAACCCACCACGTCGGGAGCAAATGCAAAGGAGAATTTCCGGGGGCCACATCCACTACCATTTTAGTGGATTCCAAAAAATCTAATCCTAAAATTACGGGAAAAGACCCCCCCTTTCAAGACTTTGAATTCGTGGTCCCAGGAGAAAGAGAGTAGCTTAACATGTAGTTTCACAGCTTCGGTGACTACACTCCCGGCCGTCCGCCAGGGAACAAGTAAGAGAACAAGACTCGAACCGACACGGTTTGTCCATCGACCGGGCAAATTCAGCCAGGTCTACCCTAATACAAGAAAACTGGTCCCCTGTATCCACAAGGGCCGGGACTTTCCCTATCTGCAAGTGAAGATCAACCCACAACGGCAATTCACGCGGACCCTTTTCAACTCCTTTTAAGGTACTCAACGTTCCAGCCCCGGGGGCCTGTTGATCTCCGGGCGACTGCCCGTTTCCCAACGGTGCATTCCTCCTAGGACAATTTCTCTTACTGTGGCCTGTGTGGTCGCAGCCCCAACACGCCATCGATCCTACGCCCCCCTCGCCGAAGGGGGCCTTAAGGTCTCTCTAAGAGCGGCCCTCGTATTACCCGGATAACGCGGGGCTTCCTCCACTCGTTGTCTTTCCCGGGCAACGGAAAATTTTTCCTCTATCAAACCGACCACTCTATACAAGTCCTTAAAAGACCTCGGCCTGTCTAACAACGCCGTATGGGCAGAAATACTGGGGTGAAGATTCATCACTACCTTGTCAGCCAACTGCTCCTCAGTTGCTTGATAATTTAAAAACTTGGCCGTACGGAAGACCCTTGATGTACTGGGGCAAGGGCTGCCTCTCCTTATGGAAATAAAACAACCCTTTCACGTACCAACCTTTCCCGCACAAAATACGGGAAATGCATTTCTAACAACTGCGCTTTACACTCTGCCCAGCTATTCCCTTCACGGAAACTATTCCCCACAAAACCCAACACGCTGCCAGAAAGCAGAGGCAAAATCTTCATAATGAAAATCCGGGCTTCAACCAACCCCAACTCGTAAATCTCGTCTAAACGGACAAACAAATCCATAATGGATTCAGGCTGTTCTGAACGCAAGGGGGACAATTGCCGCAGTAGCTCTACCAAGATAGTCACTGGCCCTCCCCCACTACCACCAGGGAGGGCATCTCCTCCAGGTTGGGGAACCGGGGTACCTGCCCGATCACCGACATCCGTCGTAACACTCATCTGGTTTAAATCCTCGTCAGGGGGCGTTTGCATCTTGGTACTCTTAATTTGTTCAGACAACCTTTGACGCAACTCTCGTACAGGGCCACTACAATCCAGACCTCTGCAGAAGCAAACTTGCCTCAGCTCATCGGCGGTCAGACGATATACGTCGGATGCCGATACGTCCATACAATATAACAATCACCCCAAGCGTCCACAGCCGATACCCAACGGCCCAACAAACCGATGGCAATGAGTATTATCGGGAGTGCCTGAGTAAAAGCAACCACGCTCTGCTACCAGTTATTTGAGCCATCAGGCTCTCCCCCTAAGCAAAGGGGGGCTCTAGATCAATTCCGGGGACTCGCACCCTTTTGTAAATTGCCCTCGGCCCCCTGGGCCGCTGAACCCCAGACAGTGGAACTCGTGGGAAGGGTTAAGTAGCATAGACATATAATCAAGTGCGGAACAATATAATGCAACATAAACAGGATATTATCCAAGTCCTCACTAGTACAAAAAAGAATCACTCGGGTACTTCACGTGGTTTACAACTCCCAACTCTTGGGTCAAAAAAATCACATACATATATGTAATATATATATATATATATATATATATATATATATATATATATATATAAATCCACCGTGAAGTGACTCCAACTCTACAATAAACTAAACAATATAAACTTTTTACCACTCTTAACATCCAGTGGCGAGGTACACATCTAGCATTAATCATCAGACTCTCACAATTAGTCTGCACGAATAATTAGCAATGAGCTTCATCACCAATGTCTGCACGTGTTTCTCATCTATCATCAGGGCACTCAATACTGTTACACATCTAGCATTAATCATCTGACCCTCACAATTAGTCTGCACGAATAATTAACAATGAGCTCTATCACCAATGTCTGCACGTGCTTCTCATCTATTATCAGGGCACTCAATACTATTACACATCTAGCATTAATCATCAGATCCTCACAATTAGTCTGCACGAATAATTAACAATGAGCTTTCTCACCAATGTCTGCACGTGTTTCTCATCAAACATCAGGGCACTCAATACTATTACACATCTAGCATTAATCCTCAGACCCTCACAATTAGTCTGCACAAATAATTAACCATGAGCTTCCTTACTAATGTCTGCACGTGTTTCTCATCAACCATCAGGGCACTCAATACTATTACACATCTAGCATTAATCCTCAGACCCTCACAATGAGTCTGCACAAATAATTAACAGTTTGCTTTCTCACCAATGTCTGCGCGTGTTTCTCATCAATCATCAGGGCACTGAATACTATTACACATCTAGCATTAATCCTCAGAGCCTCACAATTATTCCGCACGAATAATTAACAGTGAGCTTTATTACCAATGTCTGCACGTGTTTCTCATCAACCATCAGGGCACTCAATACTATTATACATCTAGCATTAATCAGCCCCTCACAATTAGTCTGCACGAATAATTAACAATGAGTCTTATCACCAATGTCTGCACGTGCTTCTCATCTATCATCAGGGCACTCAATACTATAGACTCCCTCCGTGAAACGTAATCTGATCCGCTTCAAGGAAACTCGTAATAGCTCATAACCAAAATTCCCCTATCTTGGGGAGAGGTGACCCGCCGCCTTAAAGTTCGCGATGCACCTACACAAAACAGAAAATAACACGCGATCGCCCAAATACGGGCGGATGTAACTCCGGTGGAAATGAGGGTCCAAGCCGTCGCGATTCCACGTTCCGTTGCCTCACAGTACGTCACTACCTCGATGCTTCCGCACTCTCCTTACGGCAACGTCGGACCCGGCTAGGACACAACTTCAACCGAAGTGTAACCTCCTGTTAAAATTAATAATCGTCGTACCTGAAGGATGATGAGTTATCTCGCCTAATCCTTTTAGGCCCTAACGGTCTCCTGGATCCGACTCGGCCAGCGATTCCAATTCCACCCGCTGCAACCGTCCAGCGTCGAGACTGCCCCGCTAGGCTGCTCCCTCAATATTCTCCTCAGGCAGTACCAGGCTCCCTTCTCGGTTTCGCAGTCCGTACCACCGCCTACCTCCCTTCGAAAGCTGCTGTGCTCTCCACAGCCGATCTCCCGTTCTCTCCAGCTGATCGCGTCCTATTCCCCACAGCTGATGTATTACTCCTCCACAGATGATCTACCGCTGCCCACAGCTGATCGCTTACTGCCTTGGTCTCGACCTTCAGGCGTCCCACGCGAACATTAACCCCGCCCCAATACACGTCATACCAGCAACCAATCGCTTCTGGCAATCGCAGCACGCGAGGGGGAAAAAGGGGGCTAAACCATAAGAGTATCGATAGTTAACCGAATCGGAAGTAGCCTCAAACCAAGGCGGTCGGGTTATTATGCGACTCTTGAGCGGTCAACGAAGCATGACCGGTTCAGTACAGAGCACTAACATTTACGTATAAAGAATTTATGTTTAGTTAAATTTCGTTTCGGGTCATATTGACCCAAGGAGAACAGGAAGTTTAAATGTAAATTATATATAAAACAATGTCAATAGTTGAAAAAGAATTTGGTCCTATTCTAGTAGGAAATTTGACAATGCTACTGAAATTAAAAGAGTAAAATACTGTCAAGTTGATTTCCCTTATAACTCTCCGCCAGGTAATTAATATTAATTTCTCCACATATGATAAAATTAAATATCAGATTATAAAATTTGTACAAATTCAAGATTAGTTAACACTAGAAGCGCCAGTGGTGCTTCACTACCTGAAAGCGCCAACGGCGGCCAAATTGACCGGCGTGTGCTTTACCGCCTTTTAATTTATATCATGCTAAGTAGGGAAGGTAAATATTTAAAAATCAATTGCCCGAAAGTAGTTATTTATTTTGTCGTATTTTATATATATGGCGTGTCAAATAGGCCTATATCAGGAAACATCGCTGACAATGAATGAAATCTGTAATAGTGTTACAGCGTGCATTTCTTGCAGTAGAATTTCTATTCTACAGTTTTCGTGCACTTTCCACGTACATATTTGAAACATATTTCAATTTTTTAGTTGTTTTGTTGTGTTTACACATACCTACTTGACACTGATGCCTTCTGCTTACTTTTTTACTTTTGTCTTGCGACTGCTCTTCTTCATTGTGTTTTGGAACCATAGATTCACGTTTCTCTTTGTATACCTCCCGTAATTCCAGCGCAAGCTGACGGAGAAAGGCATGCCTGCTCATTTTTTCCCGTTACACCACTAAATGATCCATGCATTGATCGCCGCAAGATCTAATGTGTTATAGAAAACATGGACAGGCCACCGACTTGCCGCTGCTCTTGTACTGTATCTGCGAGCCATTTGGTCAAGAATATCGACTCGACACTTTGTTTTGTTGTAGAACTGCACAGTCTCGGGGAGCTTTTTGCGATTTGTTCCAATGTCAATTGTACTATGCAGCGTACTCAGAAGCAGTACATTCTTGTTGACATTTCCTTTATAGACTGTCAAGGTAGCACCGTCACCATTTCTTAGCAGAGTGGTTTCATGAAGGTGGCTCTCTCCATTGCCAGAAATGCAGGTATTTCTCTTCGTGTACGACTTATTGTTCTAACAATGCTCTATCTTGTGCTTTGAGTTTCCGAGCGAGGCTTGCGGATGTAAAGAAGTTATCTGTTGTTGCGTTTCTTCCCTTGTTCAAATATGGCGACATGAGCCGCATTACAACGCTCTCTGGTAGTGATTCATTAGCAGAGCATAGTTTATATTTTTCCAAGTATGGGAAGGCGTTACATAGGTATTTGGTGTCATTCTCTACTAACATCCAGAATTTAATCCCAAACTTGTCAGGTTTGTTCGCCATGTATTGGGTAAATCTGCACCTGGCTTTAGATGGAAAGAGTTGCTCATCTGCAGTAAGATTCTCTCCAGGTCTGTAGCAGAGAAAGCAGCTATAAATGAACCTCTGCCATACTTCAAAAGCAAGTGCAAATTTATCACTTTGCAAACGCCGAGAACGTGTTCTCTTCAGATCAAATCTCAGATACCTCATTATTTCACGAAATCTTTTTCGAGACATGGTATCAGGGAAAAACGAGGTCCCCAATTTACATTCCACAGCGCATCATAGTCAACTGACCCGCGTATACAAGTGCTATAAATGCATCCAGTTCTTCAATGGCAAGTGACCAGTATTTTTTTGCCTGCTCTGACTGCTTCAGCTTCTTTGCAACGCTTGATGTGACGAAGGATTGAATCATCGATGAGTAATCGCCAGACCGACGAGACTTTGTCCTCTGAGACACTCCGTGTGGCATGTGGTGTCGGGCCTGCTTGTTCCCTGAGCACGTTGTGGCTTCCAAATCTTCCGGATGCACCCATCCCACTCAATGACAGTCCACTTTGTTTGATTATCTTTGACAACATACTCCGTCTCAACAGGATGCCCCATGAACTCAACTCTTCCTAGCCTCTGCCTCGTCCTCTATTTCCTCTTGCTGTGCCTCTACGTCGTGTATTGCACCCTGCTTGTCCAACGTTCATGGCACGCATGACTTTTTTTAATATAGTTTATTGCATGCTCCATTGCATTAGCAATACTACATGTCTTAGTACAATAGTTACAATATTATTTATAAGTTCTAACAACTATCTACGTTTCATTTAGTTTTTCAATCGAAATCTCATGGATAAACTTATAAAATGTTCGAAAATGTTCATGTATCAGCCTGCTCTTGCTCAGCGGCCAGTTATCAGTCTTTGCTACCCCTGCTATTAGCTTGTCCCTCTCTTTCCCCAGAAGTT